>JQIA01001949.1_pt1 | contig 11071 bp, 8 predicted proteins | sample 811431 | NCBI WGS metagenome assembly JQIA01 (sample SAMN02998118, study PRJNA258478) | marine sediment metagenome | biome: marine; feature: seafloor; material: sediment; isolation source: oil-polluted sediment collected from 3 locations (0.5 km, 0.7 km and 0.9 km)... | place: USA: Gulf of Mexico ... | reverse complement strand
CCTTTAGCAAAATGACCGTGATCTGAACATATCTGATTTGCATCATTCATTGGGCATTTACCTTCTGTGCATACCTCCCCAACCCAGTCGTCTTCACAATAACATTTATAATCTGAATCCAATGTATATGCTATTACCCCATTCACTATAGCGTTCCCATCGCTATCATGAGCTTGTTTAACTTGGCCACAGTATACCCTATGATAATCGACATAGTTGTTTCTAATAAACTCTGTTCTAGTATCAAAGTCAAATAAGTAATTATATTCTGGTTGATAGAATGCAAATAAACTAGAACATTGACACCCATCCCCACTAGTTGTAAAATTTGTAGTCAACCCAACTGAGGAGTTCCCATTCCCACCGCAAATAAGCCCACTCTCGTCTATTGGACATGGGACAGATTTACAATTCTCACCTCCATACCCTATTTCGCATAAACAAGTTGGGATAGTAATACTCTCTGGGACTAGAGACATATCACCACCTGCTGCTGATATTAGGGAACGTACATTTAGTACATAGGTAGCACATTCTGAACTTGCCCACCCACCTCCACTTCTTCTACCAAATTCTATTGTTTGTTTACATAAATTTACCATAGTAATAAAAGGATTAGCAAACCCAACAGTATTGCATTCAGAATTGGTTATTAAGTTATAAGAAGGGATTAAATTATCAGTGCAACTCTCCCCAGAAAACAAAGTGTCGCAGTAACAAATCCCTTGAATACAATCACCTCTCCCATTACACAACCTATTATAAGGTGAGGGACATGTCGGATTTAGAATTTTATGGGTTGTTAAAAGCAATTGTAATACAAAGAAAAAAAGAATCAACCCTGCGCAACTGCCTAAACATTTACTGACTTTATAAGACATGTGATCGTTATTTCTGATAAATTCTTTCTTCTTAAACTCAGTTACATCCTCTTTCTCTTTCTCTTTCTCTTTCTCCTCTTCTTTTTCTTTCTCTATTATATTTTCACTCATATTAGTTTTTCTTTTACGTAACTGTGAATCATAGATATCTTCCTTATTCATCGTTTTCTCTTCTTTTTTTGCTTTGTGTTTAATGTGTTTATATTGCACGTGTGATACTTAGTCAGTGTTTGTGTACATTTCTTTAATGCTCTTTTTCTTGAATCATTGGAAGTATTATTTATTCTCTTTATATCAACTAAAAAAAACTGTACAATGTTATTGTGGACATCAGTGTTGTCGGCTTTTAAATATTCAGCGACTTCTACATCTTCTAATACCTCATCTGTTATCAATAAACAGTTTTCGTATAATATATGGTATATTGCTGTAGCTAGTCCCATATTTGGACCTTTCCCATCCAACCAAACGTTCTCCATAATCACATTGAAAAAATCATATATCACACAAACCAATTTCAATGGGATCACTGGGGTTTGCTGATAACAAAAACGATGTAAAAGAACTCTATACTCACTGGAGAAAGAAAATGTATTTGATACTTCCCCAAACACATATAGTCTATGCAATTGGATTTGAGATAAGAAAACATATACCGACAACTGAAACTTATCTCTATACTTTTTGACTATATAGAACTGTTTAAAGTACTCTATTATGTTTTTCGTGGATAAAAATAAACGCGTATCATTAATTACCTTAATAGCGAATATTAAACACGCACAAAGTTGTATATTAAAGTCTCTTACGGGCGAACGATTCTTTAAACTAGTACATAAGTTTATATTCTCAAATATATTTAAAATTGTATCCACCAATTGCTTATTTTGGGCCAAGCTAAGTTTACTAGAGGAGCTAATCTTTGATATGTGATAGTTAATGTCGTTTAATTTCACCAATTGAAGCTTTGAGAAATCACGGCTCTTGAAGTTTTCCGACATTTCCATAGAAAGTTTGGGTATCTGAATTACCCCCGCATTATTACTCCCGCTAAACCCATCCAAACAACCACATCCTTTACATTTCACCATCCCACTGCTAGCATTCTCCTGCAATAAAAACTGCTTGCAATACCTGCATTGGTTCATTATATACTTGAGTTTGTTATATATTAAAGTGATTTATAAATATAAAAAGATATAAGGTCGTATAATATTTATGTCTAAGCAGTTTTTAGGCCACCTTCTCGTCTTGGTGGGGTTTCCATAAACAAAGATAATAATGCAAATACAGATACGGCAAATGATGTAGCATACACCAATCTATAACTTGTTCCCATATAGTCATCTGTTGGGGTACTAAGATTCATAGCCGCTGATTGTTGCAAGGTTATGAGGTTTTTATTAATGGAACCTTGTTCATTATCATAATAGAATGCCCCTTGATTTAAATACGATAGGGTGTAGAACCAGAACCAACAAAGAGTTTCATATGCAATGAAATGAGATTGGCTCTCTGACGCTAAAGTTAACAATACGGGAAGAACCCCGCAAATAAAGAATACAGCAAGTGCTTGGTCGAAATCATTGTAGATACATAAGGAGATAGAAAATGTAAACATTACACGGCAGATTATATACGACCACGGGATAAATTGTACAGGGATCATTCCTTTACCTGGAAAAATCGTACCTAATACATCTGAAGAAAATCCCAAAATGAGTTCCGGATATTTATCTTCAAAGCCTTTCTCTAATTTACCTTGTAATACATAAGATTGATACATATTTTCATTGTTATATGGTGCATAAAATTGATATAACATAAAGATTCTGCTAGTATAAAATCCACCGGAAATAAAAAAGTACCAGAACCAGAAAAAGAACAACACTAACCCATTTGCCAAAGTAAACACTTTTTGAACTGTACCAATACTATCATGTGGATCAGTAGCCCCATCCCAAGAATATGCAATGGCTCCTAAAAGGGTTGGAATATTACCCCAAATCACCAAATTCAATATAAAAATAGTGCTTCTAACATCTGTAATCGTATTTGAGTTGGTACCGTTGTATAATCTATTTCTTGACTTTTGATCTTTTGCTGGTAAACTGTTTGCAGTATCGTCACTCCCGGCGTTTAAACTTGTTAGGATATGAATAAGGTCTCTTTGTTTTGTTAATTTTCTTTCGTCTTCCCCGTTATAATTTACAATACCATGCTTTTTTGTATTGTCAACTAGAATCAAAATTCCCCAGGTAGCAATTAAAAATAATGCCATTGAACCAACTGAAACAGCTGTGATATCCCTTTGAACATTTAATCCTCTACCATCTGGTAGATGTGACGTATAATAAACCCATGCCGCGACAAAAAAACCTATTGCTAATCCCCAAAACAAGAAAATATTACATATTTGAAAACTCCTACCCCATCCTGTTGGAAAGACTTTAGCCTTCTTTTCAACGGTATCAACATTCAAGTTATGAAAGTACTCATTGTGAAATACATTTTGAAGAGTTCGGCTAATATCCATGAATTGTGACATAGAGAAATACAGTACTAATAGTCCCATAACAAATACCCATCCCGCTGGATATTCAACATCATCAGTTGTAACGTTAGCTGCTACAGGTGGAAAAAGAGTTTTATCCATTATATAATTGTGTTATGATTAAATGAATTTATAATTACAAAAACAAACTAACAGTAGTTTCTTATACCCACTTTTTAAATGATAATTATATTTAGATAGGATATATATATATAAAAGTTTTAGTATATCATATTTAAGGTTCCACTCCCACTTTAGCTAGGTTTCTAATTCCAGGTATTACATCTACTGCATTTTTAACGACTCGTGTAGCCGTTTTGCCAGCGTCTATAATCCACAATTTCCGAGCGGATAATGTACTCCACACTTTCCAAAATGAATTCGAGAAGCCTAAACAAGCTAAAACTAATGATGTAATACACGAACCATAATATACTGCACTAGCATCCATTGTAACATTAAGAGCCGTGTCATTGTTATCGTATACTACACCCGGTACGATACCATTGCGTGTAAAAATATCCTTATTGAAGATATACAATTCACTGTTAGGTAGAAATTCTTGCGCTCCAATAATAGTTACCCATGCAACCACAAATGCCATAGAAAACAATCCCCAAAATTCACCAAATCGCCCGCGTAAAGAAGCAAATAAGGGGAACCAAGCTGTAATAATCCATAACATAATCCCATTTTCAGTATCGAATAAAAAGTTGATATAAAATGGTAGAAGAAACATGAAGAATGGGATAATCAAGTTATGCTCAAAATGAACCCATACAGATTCACCTGTAAAGACACCACATGTTTTATGGGTAAACATCAAAGTAGGGATTGCTGCTAAATCATAGTCAAATAATAACGGTACTTTACCATGATGTTCCCAAAAGTGAGCATTCTCAGGGAATAAGCTTGTGCTGTTAAGAATTTCGTCTTTACTTTTCGCAAAGTTCTCCATGCTTAATGCAGATTTCACATTATACCCAACTACATTATGTCTTGCGATATTAGCACCTGCGATATTATCTATGATGTTGGCAGTTTGTTTATTAAGTGCATAGTCTACACCAGCAAACTTTCTAATGCATAAATTATCTGCTGTAATTGCTTTCTCTTTAGCTTCTTCTTTTCCTAGTAGTCCATGTGCAGCAGTTAAAGCAGCACTATATGGGTGATCGGATTCAATTACACGACCAAGACCGGAAGTAGCAAAACTATTATATCCGCTTTTAGTTTTAATATCTGTACTAGAATAAGAGCTCCCGGATTTATCTAATGGGAGGGGGATAGCCATTCTTTTCAACCCAGCTGCAATTATATTTCTATGTCTATGGTAATGTCGACCTTCGTGCTCTGAGCTATAAAACATACTTGCATCCGAGATCAATGAACAGATCATAATAATAGCAGCTGAAAATAACAATTGTGTTGATATTCCTCGTTCTTCCCATGTAATATAATAACCACCATTAGTGAATATAATGACCGCGCACCCAAACAAGAATGTAAGAAAAAATGCAACAAAAATCATATAGAATACTTTCCCCATTGTTTTAGCACCACTATTTTCTTTCCCAAAAGGACTGTACATAAAGCTGAACCCGCCATCTAGTTTTGCGGCACCAACTGTTACATCATATAAAACTGCAAACATGTATATCCGATAAATACCCATAAATAGATTATTGGCGAACATTACCCCAAGTGCAGCCGAAACAATTGTAAATCTATTAACATTCACGGCCGCATCAATACGGGCATTAAAATGTGTAGTCCCAGTTGTCCATACGTAAATAACAAAGAAGCATGCGGTCATTTCAGTTATATGCATAAACAGCCAACTAAGACTCTTTAAACGTTCTTTTCTGAATTCCTTGATGTTACTGATATTTTCTTCATTGATAAAAAGGGTAGTAGCTAAATCAGCCCTCGATAAAATTAATGCTGCAGCAACCCATGCCGAATTTAGAATGGTATAGGCAATTTGATCGGTCATAGTTGTTATATATGTTTAATGATTAACTTATGTAAATATTTTCTAAGTTGTTGTTATACTATAATAATATCTATATGTTTAAAGAAATATTCCAATTAAATTGTTGAGAAGCTTTATATACCACTTATTAACATATAATTAAATATTACCTCATTAGAGTAAAAGTTTATGTACCTAGTTTTATTCTCGTTTTGTTTATCATGTGAGAACTTTCCCTACTTTCCTTGAATCTAAGATCTATATTTATACACTCCTCGTTTAGGATATGCTTATTTATTGTATGTTTACAATGTATATTATATCGGTAATCCACAATCTGGAAAATTGGATCTGCCCCCACCACTAAAGCCAATGCAAATTCAATCTCCCCCACTCTATCAAGCCCAAATGCAAATAATAGTGATACTGCTGCTAATATCAATATAACATTGAAAAAGAAAACTGTTCCCCTATACCCCCCTTTAACAGGGTATGCTCTACTATATATTCTACGGGTAAATAACGTTATCATGATAAGTATAGATGCAAAAAGAGCGAAAGTGGTGAAGACATCATGTGACTGATTTTGATCTATTACAGAATACAACCATAAAAACAGTAACCCAGCAAGACGGATTATAGATAATGGGACATATAAAGCAGTACAGATTATATATATGTTTTGTTTTCTCATAAAGTCCATTTTATGTAACTTAGAATCCTCATCTGCGTCTAAATCACCTGTATTATCTATTATTGATATATCATAGGTTAACACAATCCATATAAAAACCATATTCATTGCTGTGTAAATACCCCACCAAATTATATAAAGTACCCTAACTTCAGAGTTTGTGGCAATCATGTAAGATAAGGTTTTCTTCAAGTGTGTATCTGTAATCTCCCCGCTAGCTACCCACATACCAACGAAATAGCTATACACTAACAGAAACAACAGCGCCATGAGCCATGATATATTAATAAGGCTGTTTTTAATCCGTCTAATTTTATGTTCCGCGTCCATAATATATACTAAGTTATTTAATTAATATATAATAATATCATTTTAAAATATGTGGGGTGATGAAGTTGACCTAATAGAGAATTTAACAATAGAAGCATACTGGAAAGAAGATGAAATTACACGAAACGAGAACATGTGCACCAGTACACAAAAAATGTTCACATCTAAAACAGCATTTGTATATGAAGATGAAGAACACAGGAGGCTGTTTAGACCAAGGCTTCAAAAGACACTAGACTTAAACGACACAGAAAATTGGAACATGCACCAAATGGAAGATAGTATAGGAGTTGATTTTTATATATTACCAACACTGAGAGAAGCGGAAGATATAGATAAAGCACCTTTCCCAGAAGCAGGTGATGTTGTTCACTTACACCTAAAGAATGTAAAAAGAGTGGGTAAAAGGGATGTAACAGAAAACGACGAAACTAGGAATTCTCATATAAGTGGTGTATTACAAAACATAGGTGTTGGTATTGCAAGGCCAGCAAGAGATAACAGAATACATGGGATAAAGAGAGAAATAGAAGGATCAAATTTTGGTTATTGTGAGATTACAAATATAACAACTCATCCATTTCAGCAGGTGGATGTTAGTTTATTGTATCCTACATTAGACCCGTTACATAAATCAATTAAGTTTGGCCCCGCTATATAATTTAGAACTCCGGAGATAAATCTCTGATGCTGTCATTGTTGCATTTTCATTATAATCAAGCTTATGTCCAAAATCCTTATCTAAGGTATCAAATTCATCGTTAAAAGCTGTTAAAGTATCTTCTGATGTGACTTTATAGCTAGAATTCTGAATTAACAGGTCATGTGGTACATCAATGTAATATACTACAAAATCATCGTCTCCTTCAAGTTTCTGTGTTAAAGCTAGATCTGATCCACAATCTACTATTTTAACAATAGCATGTAGTTTTTTGTGTTGATCTTCTGGTGTTTCATGTATTTCAGCTACAGCCTTCTCCAAAAGATTATTTTGGTAAGTATAATAGTTTAGTGCTTGATTTTCACCCAATTGTTTAAACATGTTAATATACTTGTTCTTTAATGTCAAATAATCTTGGTTGGGTGCTAGCATCTCATGGGTCTTCTTGATGAAGTCAGAGAAATCACTGTTTAAGCATACCATATTATTTTTACCGTTATTTTCAAATAATTTGAGGATGGAAATACGTAACTCTTCAGTTGATAAAGCAGAGTGATGATATAATGCTATTTTATAGACTGGTAGATTAGGTTGTGTATTAGATAAATTACTCATTACTTCGTTGATTTGTTTTTCCATTTTGCTTTTGCTTTTGTTTTATTTTATTAATGACAATATTACAAATGAACGTTATTAACTGTCAGCTTCCAGAATATGGAAAAAGGTATATAGGAGAAGCTAGTACTATTACAAAAACAATCAATGATCTAATGAAGGTCAACGATGTAAGTGGGACAAATGAAAGCATGAGAAAAATCTTAGACGAAATTTTGGTATCGGCGTCCCAAAATAGGGTGTCACCGGGAGATTGGTGTTTAAATACAAATATGGAGATACTAGAAAATCATATTTGCTTATTAGCGCATTGGAAGAACCCAAATAGAATGTTAGCTGTATTATCTTCTAGTTATAAAAACAATCAGTTGTATGCAGATAAAGATGCAATAGGGGTAATACCAAACCTTCAATATAAACTCTATAAGCTAGAAACCAAAAAATGTAAACATAATAGAACTCAGTTAGATATATATATTAATACAACTAACCCTAGAAAGATATGCACTACAAAACGTGGATGGTATGCTATTCATTTACCTACATTTAATAGGAAAATAGTTGCTCGTAGAACTGACAAAGGGTTGGAAATTGATAGTAGGGATAAAAACTCATTATTGAAATTGTATTATGACTATGTAGAGGGTATGAACCCAATGGATACTACATCTGAGCGAAATTTGGAAGATATTGGAATGGAACAGTTTTTATTAAATATATACCCATTAAAAAACAATGTGGTTGGGACGAAGAACAAAAAAATGAAACTCGCCACAATAGCTCCAGTTTTAGACATGCCAATTATGAACCCAAATATATCGAATATACAGTTAAACAATATAGATATAGAAAGGTTTAAATTGAATTCAAGGTATCTGAGTTTAAATCCGAACCCTACAGCAGGTAAAAATATCCGATTGAATCATATAGATATTACATTTGAAGATTGGGAAACCTATAACTTAAAAGCGTACCTATTCAATAAAAAAAATGAAACTATAAATGATACGGACAGTGAAGATATAAATTTTATCAGCGACGAAGAGTTAATATCACTGATATTATAATCAGTTAATAGTGGTAACTGTGACAGTTTGAACACCTCCTGTGCATGTATTTACAATCCCTAGATTACATGCATTACCTTCAGTTTGTACAGTATCGTCATAGGAAATAAACCATTTTAAAATGGTTATACTAGGGAATTGTATTACCTCGATTGTTACTATCAGTGTCGCAACGTAAAATGCAGACAACCCAACAAGAAACAATGTAAACATGATACCAAAAGTTCGTAGTAAATTATATATAAAAACATTAGTTAACATGAAATCATCATCATAATATACAGGTTCATTACTATCAAAGTCATTCTTTTTATTTAATAAGTCTTTACTAGGCACAAAATACCTATATAAAACTTGAGATTCTGTAATCATGTATATAATAACCTATCTGGTAATATACTGTTATTTAATCAGTTGTGTATACGCAGATAAATTGTATGTCTTAAATATTAACATTGAGTATTGGGATAAACCAAACATCGTACAAAATCATTTGTTATACGTCGAAAGAAAGTTAAATGCTAAATTTTGGTCGGCATTACCTGGTAACCGATATGTTATTAGTTTAAGAGAAGACATAAAAGCGCATGAGATAAGCAGTATTTCATATTTTAGTGAGTATACTCCCTATGTAAAAGTAGATGATAGAGCGTTGAATTTACATATTGTTACATGCAATGATAACATTAATATAAGGCATTTATTTGATGGGGACACATATAGATACTTTTCTGCGAGTTATAGTAGCTTCCACAAAGGTGTAGGGAACATGGCAACATTATCATTTGACTCCCAAAATCATTATATGCATGTAACCGACCTATTGAAAAAACACCCTAGTATATTGTATATAGAAAGTATAAGTAAGAACTATAAACATAATGTGAATGCATTGAAAGTTGGGTTAGGAGAAAAGTATGTAAATAGTAAGAGTGTAGATAATATGTTATCTGTGGACTATGGTAGAGATAGTATAGTAACAGTAGGGGACAGTGGGTTAGATGTATCACATTGTTATTTTTCGCGTGACAATAATAGAATAATAAAGAGGTATATATCAGAATCCAACTATGATGTAGTGTCAGATCAAATATTAAACGAAGATATTAAACATGATAAGATATTTGCTTACCTAGCAGTAGAGTTTAACATTGGTAGACATTTTTATACAACAGACTTTGTAGACGAAATAAATGGGCATGGAACACATGTAACTGGGAGTGCTGTAGGTGGGCATATGGAATCTATGTGTAAACATCGGATGGGGTTACATTCTAAAGCCAAAGTGTTATTTATAGACTACCAAGATAATATTAACAGCGAGGATGAGGATGCATTGAATGTCCCACAATCACTTTATTGGGTTATGCAAACATCATATAACCTGGGTAGTAGGATATTCACTAACTCGTGGGGAGGGGATACAACAGGATATTCGTTTCATGCCTACGAGGTAGATTTATTTATCCACAACAACCCCGATTATAGTGTTATATTTTCTGCAGGTAACGACGGGCCAGGTGTATCCACTATAAAATCACCTGGGATATCAAAGAATGCAATTACAGTTGGTTCCACGTTTAATTCCTATCAATCTTTTGTAGAGTACAATGAAAATCAATATGAACTGAATAGAAATGGGTCGACTTTGACCAATAATACAAATATTAAATACTTCAATGAAAATCAGTTGTCAGATTTCTCTTCTAGGGGGCCCACTTTAGATGGTCGTATTAAACCAGATGTAGTATTCCCAGGCGAGTTTATCTTATCTGCTAGATCCAACAACATACTAAAAACTAAATTTTCAGCAGACGAACTAATGATAATGAGGGGTACATCTATGGCTAGTCCGTTAGTAGCATCCATATTAACTTTAATAGAAGATAGATTAAAAAGAGTATACCATATTAAATACCCGCTCTCTTCATTGAAAAAGGTTATATTAATAACATCTACAAAACGTCTCACAGGTAGCTCCCAAAAGTTCATTGTAAACCAAGGTACAAATGAAGTATATATTAAAAGAGAGAACAAGACAAAACTAACTGTATATGACCAAGGGTTTGGGAGAGTATCTTTAAATCAATTTATAGAAGGTAAAATCGGGTTCATTGAGAACATTAAAGTTTCGGCGTTTAGCAAACCCATAGTATACTATTTAAAGAGTACAATCCCTACCCATGACGCTGTAATAACCATAGTATACGATGATGTACCGCATTTTTTCACCGCTAATTCAACGGATAAAGTTCTAATTAATAATATCAGTATCAGAGTTATACAAATAGAAG
>JQIA01001948.1_pt1 | contig 11072 bp, 9 predicted proteins | sample 811431 | NCBI WGS metagenome assembly JQIA01 (sample SAMN02998118, study PRJNA258478) | marine sediment metagenome | biome: marine; feature: seafloor; material: sediment; isolation source: oil-polluted sediment collected from 3 locations (0.5 km, 0.7 km and 0.9 km)... | place: USA: Gulf of Mexico ... | reverse complement strand
TAAGTGCCCTTGGGGTGCAAACACTTGATGCCTTGAAGCTGGAGTACTACAAACTTTTGCAACATTGGGGTAAACAATCCAAAGTTAAAAAATAACATGCCAATTGACAAAAACGTGATTGGCGGACCACCGATGAAGGCAAAACTATGACAAACAAAAACAGAGCTAAGCATAAGAGACATAAATATTATTTTAATATACCTGTACGTCATCATTTTTTCCCATACGAATCTATTGAATATGCCCTTTTCAGAATTATATCCTAAACCAGAGTTATTCTACAGCTTCAACATCAAACTAACCGGCGCAAAAAACAGAAGAGAGCGATAGCGCCCGGAACTCTTTTGGATCCGGGCTCAGCCCGGGTTACGGATACTTTTTTAATGAACCTTGAACTTTTTGATAACGGTTTCCAGTGCCGCATTAAACTCATCAGGTTTTACCTGGGAAACGAAATGGCCAGCGCCGGAGATTAAAACGACACTTTTATGCAAAGCTTTTTCGTTACCTTTCGGCGCGCCATTGATATTATAAAGCCTGTCTGAAAATTTTTTAAGCTCCAAAGGTTCTTTTTGAGAATTCCATTTGATGCATTCATATAACGAGCTGATTCCCATCTTATGATCACCGGCAAGCATATTATTATATGTCAAATTTACCAGGTCAGGATTTGCACTTTGCGAAAACATTGACTTCACCGTTTCTGACAGGGCAGCAGGATAGTCTTTTTTCATTTTTCCAAGAAAAGACATTTTTATGCCTTCCGGAACAGATGCAAGCGGAGTATAAAAAGCATCAACGCCGACAATTCCTATTACTTTATCCCCAAGCAATCTGGCCGTTTCAATCACTATGGGACCTCCCATGGAGTGACCAACAAGAATAATTTTTTCCCCGCCAACTTTATCAGAAACTGCCTTAACATCCTGAGCGAATGCTGACATCGTGAATTTCTGACGGTTGGTTTCAGAATCTCCGTGACCGGCTAAATCTAACCAGGCAACCTTATAATTACTGGAAAAATATTCAAGCTGATGTTGCCAGAGTTTATGGTCACATAGCCAGCCGTGAACGAATAAAAGGGTTGTTCCCCCTTGCCCGCTGACCCCATATGCAATGTAACTGCCATCGGCAGATTCTGCGGTTAGCCTTTTATTCTGAATGCCTGGATTGTTTAAGGCACAGGCTGACATAAACAGACATATAATTGCAGCTTTCAAATAAATAGTGATTGTCTTATTTTTACTCACATTTACTGAACAATTTTTAATTGCGGATATAGTTATTTTCATTATTAATGCTCCCCATTTATCACATAACAATTATTATCAGAATCCTATCCACATAGTTTATTTCTATAAACAATTCAATATCTATCTGATTATGTCTCATAGGAATCAAATTGTCTTTTAACATTTGTCCCCAAACATGAGTCAAAAGTAAACTTGACTGTAACCTGATATTTACGCTTTAGATAATAGTAAAAAAATGTAGCCAAAGACCAACACCTGTTGTTTTTACGCAACACCCCCAGCCCCCTCGACACAACCATATACCCATTAAAATCATGTATTTATGAATTAACTGTACATATGGCATACCTCTTGCCATTTAAGTGGTGAAAACTGTTTCTAAAATTTAGTTAAAACTGTATAAGGGAGCTCAATAAAATGCATCGTCGACAACAGAATAATCAAACTGCAGGGATACTGATAATGAGTTGGGGAACTTTTCTAAAAACTATAAAAATCATCGTTTTTTCATGCCTTGTCTTACAGGGGATAACAGCTAATGCTTTTTCAGAACTTAAAGAAGACAAAAATCTGATTATTGAAGCCGTTATTTGTGAAGGAAATAAGCATACGAATTCAGACTTTATAAAAAAGGAATTGTATTTGGAAAAAGGCGATATTCTTGATTCAAATAAGATTTTTGATGCAAGGCTGAGATTAGGCGCAATGCCACAATTCGAAGATGTCCATATTTATTTGCGTAAGGGTGAACATAAAGGATTTGTTGTTATCGTTATAAATGTAACAGAGGGCGCAAAAATTCAGTCTGAAATTAGTGCCGGTATAGATTCCCGGAGGAATTTGATTAATGCAAAGGTCACGGATTATAATTTCCTTGGAACCTCAAAAATACTTGAAGGGCGGGTATTTGCTTCCCATGGCCGTGTGGTAGATGGAGAAAATTATCGTTTGGGACTTAGCTATACCGACCCTCAATTATTTGGAACAAATAAATACTTTTTTTCAGCATCTATAATGTCAGAAATATTCAAGCAAGACTATATACTGGATGAAAAGTTCAAAGAAAATAAACAATTTATAGAGATTGACAAAGATAATATTAACCTTGGTTTTATTGCTGGCCGCAGAGTGGCAAGATATTCCTCAGTGACAATTTCCGTCAACACCGGTCATGATAAAGGATCAGAGTTATATAATCAGCTATGGCTGGAAGATACGATAACGGATACCATTATAACGGATTCAATTGATAATGATTATTACTCAATAGGTTTGAGTTATGGATGGAATACTTTAGATGACAGTGTTTTTCCAACAAAAGGATCCGTTTTTAACACTAGGGTGTATGCAGGGCAGACTAACAGGCAGGTTTCTAATGATAGTGTCGATACAGGATTAAATATGACTTTCAGTAAATACTGGGCACTGAGTCCCAAAAAAACAATAAACCTGTCATTGGGCCATTCTATGGGGGCTAATAATTATTCAGGCGGAGAAAATGATGATAATTATTCATCCAGCAACGTGCACTGCAAATATATAAGAGCCATAAGAAAGAAAGAATATAATAAAAAAATTATCAATGCTTCCTGGTATGTGGGAACAGGGTTGGAAAGGTACTATAACACAAAATGGGTTAATACCTCCCGAGGTTTTAATCTGGATCTTCGGGCCGGCCTTACATTTGAAACGTCTTCGATGGTTTACAACTTCTTTGTGGGCGGTTCTGAATTCTGAACTATATTGCGGAATTATAACTCCTTTTTGGGTGTAATGTAACTTTGAATTCAGGAAGACAAATAATGAAAAAATATTTATTACCAGTGATAATAAACGCCCTTTTTTATATTTATGTATCAAGTGTTTTTTGCTTATCAATTAAACCTGTTATTGAGAAAGGATTTACCGGATGTTTATTCTCACAAATTGAATATCCGGAAAAACAATTAATAAAAGAATTAAAAAGCGGACTTCCGGTTCGGATTGGTGTTAATGTCCGTTTACTGCAAGGTAAAACAATCGTTGCAAAAAAAGGTATAATTATAATAGTCGTTTATGATTTATGGGATGAATTATTCTCTTTTAAGAGAATCTCCACATCGAGTGTAAAAGAACGACAGTATAAACAAATTGATTTATTGTTAACAGATTTAAACACTATAAAGGTGGATAAAATAAAACAGGTTTCAGAAACTGATATTAATACTTCTTATAGTTTTGACGGCACAATTGTTTTAAACCCTGTAAGAAAAGAAAAAATTAAGCAGATTCAGAGACTGGTTGCAGAAACCGGTGTATCATACAGAGCATCCAGTAATACCAATACTTCCAATCCGGAGCACTTTAATAATGATGGTGCTTTTGTATCTTCCGGTCCAAGATTTAAGAAAATGTTCGACAAACTTTTTGAACAATACACAAATGAAGATGATGAGATCGGCTTATGGAAAACCAGTGGCAGCTCATCGCCATTTAAACAGGGGGAGAGGGTTGTTGAATAATAATAAAATTAAATTATATCTTTTTATAACAATTCTTATTTTATCCCTTTTACCAATGTTTGCATCCTGCCTGTTTCTGGAGGATGTTTTAGAAGGTGCGCTGAATATCGGGCTTAACAAAAAAACGGAACGGTTTCTTGAAAATTCTCAACTCGATCTAAAAAAATTAAAACACCTTGACCCTGATTCTTCTGAAGAATACAAAAAAAGGTTTTTTCAAATCGAGGATGCCAGGGTAATTTACAAAGATATTGAGTATTCTAAAACAAAACTGAAAAATGCTTTTACCAGTTATTTTCTGATTGGTTTTGTTTTTGTACTCTGCTTTTCACTTATCTCAGCCATTTTATTAAGCAGAAAAATAGCTCAGTCGTATCATAAATTAACTGAGACACTGATGGAAAAAAATGAAAAGCTGCGTCAGCTGAAAAATATTGACCAGTTTCAGGAAATAGCAGGGAAACTGGCTCATGAAATCAAAAACCCGCTTACACCTATCGAAATGATGGTGGCATCATTAGATAATTCATTTCAAAAAAACGATTCTAAAACGTTTCAAAATTACCTGAAAGAGACGCAAAGTATAGTAAAAGAAGAAATCTGTAAGTTGAAAGAGATGGTTTATCATTTCTCGAATTTTTCAAGCCTGCCCGATTCAAAACTAAAGCAGGTCAATTTTGTATCATTTATAGAGCAGTTTATTGATCATTACAAGGTGACATGGCCGGGGGCTGAAATTAGTGTCGATTATCAAAATCAGCAGGATAACAAAACCCCGGACTTATTGGTTGACCTTGACGAGGGGCTTTTCAGGCAGGTTTTGATTAATCTGTTGAATAATGCTGTTCAGGCAAACCCTGACACCTTTATTAAAATAAAATTCACCCTTAAATTTTTAAAAAACAGCCTTCAGTTCTTATTAATAAATGACGGAAAAAGTATTTCAGAATCTGAAAGGGAAAAATTATTTAATATGTATTATACCACGAAAAAGGGGAAGGATAATATGGGGCTGGGCCTTTCTATCGTTCAAAAAATTATTTTGCAGCACCAGGGTGATATAACATGCTTAGCTCTTGAAAAAGGTGCCGGGTTTATGATTTCTTTATCAACCGGAGAATAAACGTTTAATGTTAACAACGCTGACAAACAAAAAAATACTTTTACTTGATGATGAAGTCAATATAAGACGCAGTATTCAATCAGGTCTTGAAAATGAGGATTATCAGGTTGCAGCTTTCAGCGATTCTGTTAAGGCTTTTGAGTCTCTTGCGACAGATCGGTATGATCTTGCAATTCTTGATATCAGACTAAAAGAAATCGATGGGATTCATTTATTTAAAAAAATGAAGGCAAATGGAATAGATGTCCCTGTGATTTTTATTTCAGGGAATGCTTCCATGGAAGAGGCCGTATGCACAGTAAAAGATGGTGCATATGATTTTCTGGAAAAACCTTTTTCCATTGAAAAACTGATAGTCACAATGAAAAACTGCTTTGATTATTATTCTCTGAAAGATCGCCTGATTCAGCTTGAAGAAACCAGGATGGACAATGAAATGATCGGAGATGATAAGGTCATTTTGAAGTTGAAAAAAGAAATCAACAAAGTAGCCGGGGCTGAAACAACTGTGCTTATCAGCGGTGAAAGCGGTACCGGAAAAGAACTGATTGCCCAGATGTTGCATGATAACAGCAGGCGTAACGGAAAAAAATTTATTAAGGTAAACTGCTCGGCGATTCCTGAAAATCTTATTGAGAGTGAATTGTTCGGCCATGAAAAAGGCGCTTTCACAGGCGCTGATTTTTCCAAAAAAGGATATTTTGAAGTGGCAAACGGCGGCACGCTGTTTCTGGATGAAATCGGCGATATGTCTTTATCAGCACAAACTAAAGTATTACGAGCGCTTCAAAATTCAGAAATACAGAAAATCGGTTCGGAAAACCCGGTTAAAATTAATGTTCGAATCATCGCCGCGACACATAAAGATCTGAAGCAGGAAGTAAAAAGCAATAAATTCAGGGAAGATCTCTTTTACAGGATAAATGTTATTCCAATTAAATCCCCTGCTCTGCGAAATCATCCTAACGATATCCCTTTATTGATAAATGATTTTATCAATAAAATAGCTAAAATAAACGGAATCAAACCAAAAAAAATAAATTCAGACTGTTTTGGTATTTTGAAAAAATATTCATGGCCCGGAAATGTAAGGGAATTGTATAATTTAATCGAACGACTTGTCATTATGAGTGGTGAACGAATTATGGTTTCAGATATTCCGTCTGAATTTATGCCACCTGCTAAAACAGAGTTTATTAATTATCAGGGAATGCCATTAAAAGAATTCAGAGATATTGTTGAAAAAGATTATATCACCAGCATTCTAAAAACAACCACCGGCAATATATCAAAAGCCGCACGTATTTTAAAAATAGATCGCACATATCTCCATAGGAAAATGTCTCAATTTGACATATCTAAAAAAGATTATTTTTAGATTAACTACCAATTAAACACACACAAAGTGAGTGGGTACTCGTTATACAAATAAAACGGCGTTCGCTTATAAAACCATGTGCATTTTTTTCGTTGACATATTAAATCCTTACATGCTAACTACACATTTACAAACTCAAGTGATCGTTTATTTGACATTTATGTACAAATTCTGCTGTTATTATTGGTATTCTAAGTCTTGTATATGGGCCCTATTCCTTAGCCATCTAAAGACTTTTTAAGAGAACATCAATTCTAATCAGTCAATATTAAGTGAAACGTATTACGACTTGAGCGAAGTGCATAACCAGATAATAAAAAATTTAATATTTCATGCCCTGTTATATTCAAATTATGCCAGCTACCCAAACCTGGAGGGGTTATGAATTATTTACAATTTCGTTTTATATCCATTCTTTTTTTAATATTCTTCAGAATAACTTTAATTTATTCTGATAGGGGGACACCGAGATGTTAATGGAAGACTCAACCGGCATTTTAGGAAGCTCGCCTGTGCCAATGCACGCATACGCTTCAAATTTCCAACAGTTACTGGCCGAATTAAAAGACGATCTCTCCAAAGAGGAGATAGGTGCGTTAATAGCTGACATTTCTGCATTAGGAGAATACGGATGGGTTGATTTTGTTCAAAATAATCTTGAAGTGATCGACAGCTTTCTACAAGCGACGCCTGCTCAACGGACGAATTTGAAGCAATTCCAGGAACCCCGATTGAAAAGACTACTGACCTTTGCCGCAGCCCAACGGTTGAAGACGGCGTTAATCGTTTTCGACAAGCTGTTTGCTGATGATTTCGCCGGGCTGTCATTTCGAAAGGCTTCTGTTATTGCGGCCGATTACTATTATGATTATTTTTACGACTATCCCGGAAATTATTGGCTCTTCGACGGCCCACCCCCGAAAGGCTTTTTGATAAAATAGTATTGTTTACGGTTCATTTCATAAAATTCATCTTTATGGTCCAACAGAAAAACAGCTGCGATATGAACGGAAAGTGGACAGGCGAATAATACGATAATCATAGGAGGGGGGCACGTCTCCGTTTGCCCCTCATATGGATAAGTAGAAATAGACTGGACCCGTTTCCTGACCCATTTCTGCCAACATCCCACCGGGCACCATTTTATGAGAATAGCAGCTTTAAATAGCGATTTTTTAAAATATTAGTGATATTCTCCAACACATCACATGGTTATTCCGCCGCCCTCCTGCACCCCGTTTACATTCTCACCAAACCACCTGACGCTTCACGTCATGTCATCCCCCGTCATTGCAATGTACGCTAAGCACGCCTCATTATTAGAGAATCACGACGCATTGATCTTGAACTTTTTTATTCAGGAGTCTGTCACTGTTTTTCCGCAGCCTGTAAAAGGAGGTATTTGAGCTCTAATTAGCAGGAAATGTATAGCAGGATAAAGGTCAAAAGTTGACTTGACCCGTCTCCTATGCGCTATCTATTGAGTAATTTCAAAAAGAAATATATTATTCCTTGCAATGTTCATCTAAATCGGAATATATCTTATTAAATTAACATCCTATCGATATTGAGTGGAGATTGCAATGAACCAACAAAAGCAAATAAAGCGACCTGATCGACATATTGCCGGACAGAATAAGTTTAACGACTTAAGATTACAATCTAAAAACAACAAAGCCGTTGCCTCCATCCTGAGACCTGAAACTGTTAATGTTGATAACGATATGGTGGCAGATAAAAAAAAAGTAAAAACAAGTGTTCCTTATTCAAACGGTCAGACAATGGCAAGGTATGAACGCCGGTTTTTCGAAGATCGCTTTCAGCAAGACTTTGGTCACATAGAAATACATCGCGATAAACAAGCGTCGCAACTAACACAGGCGTTAGGTACTAAAGCATTTGCCTACGGCAACCATGTTTTTTTTAATAAAAATGTCTACTCACCATCCACAACTGAAGGCAGAAAGATAATTTCACATGAGCTTGCACATACCAACCAACAAGCAGAACGAGGAAAAAATCGTATTCAATGTTGGCCAGCATCGATTCACCAAACAATCACAAAATCAGTGATTGAGAAAGAATTTATGGGTAAATTGAGCGCTGATGCACTTTTAAAATTAGCATTTTATTCCGGGCAATTAGATCAGCGCGTATGCAACTATCTCGTTTATTTGCAAGACTTTGTGCTCCCCAAAGCCATCACAGATTTTAAAGTGGAGCCATACAAAATACCAATAATTGGCCCGATACTTGAATATACCTTGTCTGGTAATAGTAAAATCCCATTATTGAGCCTGCCATTAAATTCTGCAATGTCGCAACATAGTAAACTTCCATTTATGCAAAAGTTACTAAAAAATGATTTGTCTTTTCATCCGTTTAAATCTTACGCACTTAGTGAATATGAATCACCTAATCACGGTGAAGCTAATCAATATAAAGAATCGAATGCAATTAAAACAAAAAAAACAGGTAAAGACGGGAAAAAAGAGATAAAAGTTTCAGGTGGGAAACGTACAAAAGAAAATGAAACAAGAATGTTTAAACACTTAAACAAAGCATTAAGTATCGTCGGGCAAAGGGGATTGACCAAACAGGCAATGGTTTATTGGGGGATGGCGTTACATGTTGGACAAGATCGTGGTTCTCATGAAGAAGGTGTCTGGGGTATGGGCCATGACCGAACAAAAGATGAAGATGGCAAGAAGTGGAATTGCGATAGTCCACAGGAGAATCAGAGTGGTTATCATGTGGCAAAAACGCATACCAAAACATTGATCAACAAATTTATCCAATCTCTTAGTCAATCAAATAAAACTAATTTACAAAAGGTCTCTTTTGGTGATTTGGCCGGTACAAAAGAGATATTTGTAGATACGACAAAAAATGAGGCAGAAAAAGGGCCGATTACAGAAAATGAAAGAATGTTTGCTTATTTGACATTAATTAAAATAATGCAAATTGGTAAAGATGGCATGCCAAAGCGTTTATTTGGGATGATGCCTTTGTTATGGAAATTGAGTTTAAATATTCAGGGTAGTAAAAAAAAATTAGCAAAAATAGAACCACAACTTGGCGTACGTATTTTTAAACCAACCCCACTAACCTATCTTGATTTGTTTGCAGGACCATCCGTTGGATTTGGATTAGATGAAAAACGTGGTGAGATCGGTGCGTCTGTTGGGGCACAGTTCGGTAAAATCGGAGATCATGGAGATACTAATTTAATGATCAATCACACCTGGATGACAGGTGGTGGCAGTTCAACTATTGTAGGCATAACCGGTACCTGGGATGACTATAAAATTCTAAAGTTTCTTGGAATTCGATAAAAAATCCCTGCTTTTCAGATAGTCGACTATATATAGACGGCTAAGGAAAAGATCCCATATACAAGATTTAGTGGTTGGTCAGGCTCGATCTGAGACTAAATACATATTTTCAGTTATAGACTATATTAAAAAAGCAAAAACTTATATATACCGGGTAATTAGCAAATTTCTTAGTAAAAGATAAATTGTAAAAGGCAACGAGAAAATATGACGTCCGTACAGTTACAACATCTTTTCTTTACAGACAAGTTGATTGGTGGTAGGAATTTTTATACGTTATTTTTTATTACTAACACAGACAAAATGATAATAAACATAAAGTCATTTTAAAAACCAGGGAGAGGTTAATGATCCAGGAAAACAAATATTACGAACATTCAGGCGCAATTGGTATAACAGGCCCGATCTACATGCTTATCGCAGGTGTTGTCGGATCTCTTATTCTTAGTACAATATATGGATATGCAATATTCTATATTCCATTTATCTATTTAAATTTCTTTTTAACACTCGGGTTGGGTGGTTGTGTTGGTGTTTTAGTTGGTTACGGTGGTAAATTCGGGAAAGTGAGAAATATTAAAGCACTTCTTCTTTTCGGACTGCTTGCAGGTCTTTTTGCTGAATATGCCGGTTGGGCCAGTTGGATCCACGCATTATCCAATCAACAGGCGCTTATATTAATGCCTTCCGATATGTTTAAGACTGTTCAACTTGTTGCTAAGTCGGGAGCCTGGAGTATTTTTGGCTGGACCCCAACAGGTGTGGCTCTATACTTTATCTGGGGAATTGAAGCAATTATGGTAATTGGCGCATCTACCATTGGCGCCTGGGCAATTCTAAGTTCTACTCCGTTTTGCGAACGTTGTGAAAAATGGATCGAAGATGAAGATGTCATAATTCCTTTAGAACCAATAGAAAACACTGAAGAATTAATTTCCAAACTTGAACAGGGAGATTTTTCAACTTTAAAAGCTTTAAAAAAAATTACACCTGAACCAACACCAGAGATGGAGACGGAGACGGAGACGGAAAACGGGATTGATGCCTATACTCAGATAAAGCTGTTGCATTGCCCGGATTGCCAGCAAAACAATTTTCTTACTATTGATTCTGTAACAATTGGTTTTGATTCCGATGGAAAAGAAGAAACTGATGAAGCAACCATAGTTGAAAATCTGGTTATCTCTCCTGAAAACTTTAAAGCGCTAAAGGAACAGTGGTAATTATCATCTTCCATTCACATAGAACTTCCGACCGGTCCGCCTTTTGAAAATCTTTCCCATGCTCTGCATGGGAAAGCCGGCTCGGCCCGGCTCTTTACCCCCCTCATTATATCATATCCCTATTATAAATGTTTAGAATCATTTTGCTTTAATCAGAAACCATACTCCCAGAGCAATAACCGGTAAATTTACCCCAATGTTGCAAAAGTTTGTAGTACTCCAGCTTCAAGGCATCAAGTGTTTGCACCCCAAGGGCACT
>JQIA01001947.1_pt1 | contig 11073 bp, 9 predicted proteins | sample 811431 | NCBI WGS metagenome assembly JQIA01 (sample SAMN02998118, study PRJNA258478) | marine sediment metagenome | biome: marine; feature: seafloor; material: sediment; isolation source: oil-polluted sediment collected from 3 locations (0.5 km, 0.7 km and 0.9 km)... | place: USA: Gulf of Mexico ... | reverse complement strand
GCTTTCCCTCTGCCGGACGCGTCATAGTATCTATTATTTTTTGTTTTTTTTGTGCTTCTTTCAGCACTTTTTTTACATATACGGGGTCTAGTCCATATTTGTCATTTGCCATTTTTACAAAGGCTTCTTCGCCCGGGTGGGCCATAGCCGCTTGCGAAAAAACAAGAGCGATAATGCTCAATATAACCAAGACAATAAGATATCTATGTGTTCTCATAAGATCGTTTTTTCCTCATTAAACATTCAAAACTATTTGTGGCTTCTTTTATTGTCGCGTGATATCGACATAAGAACACCAAATGACATCATTAGTGTAACCATAGATGTACCCCCATAACTAATTAAAGGCAGAGGTACGCCAACGACTGGAAGAACTCCGGACACCATACCAAAGTTTACCAGAACATAAACTTGAAATGTTGCCGCAAATGCTAAAGCAACAAGCCTGGTAAAAATATCTCTCGCTTCTAAGGCTATAAGAAAGGAGCGCCAACCAATAAGCAAGTAAAGCCCAAGTAGCAATAGTACACCAATAAAGCCAAACTCTTCGGATAAAACAGCCAAAATAAAATCCGTTGACCTTTCTGGTAAAAACTCAAGATGTGCCTGGGTTCCCTGCAGCCACCCTTTACCTAACAAACCGCCAGAACCAATGGCAATTTTAGACTGAATAATATTCCATCCCTTACCCAGCGGGTCAGACTCTGGATTGAGAAAGGTCAGTACCCGCCCCTTCTGATAATCATGCATGTTTTGCCATAGTATAGGCATTGAAACCATGGCAGCTACAAACATAGCCGATATAGTCTTCCAGCTAATTCCAGAAGCAAAGACAACCACGACTCCACTAATGGAAATCAGCAATGCCGTTCCCAAATCTGGTTGCTTGGCAATCAGAACTGCAGGAACAACGATAATGACGGCAAGTGCTATCAATTTCCAGCCTTTTGCCGGGACTCCGGCGTGATACATAAGCCAGCCGGTCATCATCGGCACAGCGAGCTTCATGATTTCTGATGGCTGAAAGCGTACAAACCCCAGGTCCAGCCACCGGTTTGCACCGCGCCCTTCACCAAGAAAAATAACCAGCACTAATAAAATCGCACCTGCTATATACGCAAGAGGTGTCCAGTCTTTCATAAACTGTATATGTATCTGACTAATAATAATCAATAACACAAAGCCAATAACTATTCTTACAAGTTGACGTATTAAATAAGCCTCACTATTACCACTCGCACTATATAAAACAGCCAGGCCAATAACCTGCACCATAATGATAGCCGATAACATCGTTGAGTCCAGCCCAAGAAAACGGCGATTTAGTATGCTTTTTATCTCAGCTAACATCCGCTTTACTCACTTAGCTTTTGCTCTATTTGAAGCTTTGACCAGGCAGCAATAACTTTTTTTGCAACGGGCGCGGCAACCTTTGATCCACTTCCACCGTGTTCGACCACAACAGTTACGGCAATCTCAGGATTTTCTGACGGTACATACGCAATAAATAGCGCGTGATTTCTTAATCCAGGCGCCCGCTTATCCACCATATCCTTCGTTTCTTCTTCACCCTCAGATAACCCAAACACCTGTGCTGTCCCCGTTTTCCCTGAAACCGAGAACGGCAACCCGCGAGCAATTGCTCGTGCTGTACCACGAGGACCATTTACCACACGTTTCATTCCTTTCTCAATAACAGCCCAACTTTGTTCTTTAGCGGTATATACCTTCCCTGTTGCAGGCTCTGCATCCAGCAGGATATGTGGCTTTACATCAAGTCCTCTTAAAGCAAGAATACTCACAGCTCTAGCCAGTTGAATAGGGGTTGTCACAAAAAAGCCCTGGCCGATACCGGCAATAATGGTTTCTCCCGGATACCAGCTTTCTTTGAGGACTTCTGTTTTCCATTGCCGAGATGGCCTGATACCTTTGCGTTCGTTGGGTAAATCCACACCTGTTTTTTCTCCAAAGCCAAACAACTGTAAATTTTTGTCCATTTTATCAATGCCCAAACGTCGTGCCGTTTCATAAAAATAGAGGTTTACTGACTGTTCAATTGCACCGACAAGGTTGACCTTGCCGTGTCCACCCTCGCGCCAGTCTCTATATTTTCTGCTACCACCCGGCAGTTGATAATAGCCTTTCGAGAACATGGTTTCGTTCGCATGTATAACGCCCTCTTCCAGACCAATCACTCCCATAAAGGGTTTTATCGTTGAGCCCGGTTCGTACTGCCCTTTTAATGCACGGTCAAATAAAGGTTTACCCGGTTGATTTATCAGTTCTTTATAGGCTTTACTGCTGAGACCGGTAACAAAACCATTAGGGTCGTAGGACGGATTACTCACAAGTGAAAGTATCCCCTGACTTTTCAAATCAATAACAACAACTGCTCCAGGAACATCTCCGAGTGCCGAAGCAACACCTTGTTGTAACCCAAAATCAATCGTTAGATGAACATTTTCACCCGGCAATGGTGGAGTCCTTTCAATTTCTGTAATGATTTTTCCCTGTACATTTGTTTCAACCTTACGTAAACCGGGGAAACCTTGCAATACACTTTCTGCTGACCGTTCCAGACCAACTTTTCCTGTGTGGCTGGTTGCCTTATAGCGACTACTTTCTAGCCGCTTCAAATCTTTACTATCTAATTGACCCACGTAACCAATTACATGCGCAAATAATCCTCCGTAAGGATAGTACCGTGATTGATAGGAAGCAATTTCGAATCCCGGAAAACGGTATTTTTGAACAATAAAGCGGGCCACATCTTCTTCGCTCAGTCTGAGCTTAACGGGCACGGCATCAAAACGATGGTAACTAGGCAGCACCTTAAGAAGACGCTCTCTATCTTCCGGAGAAAAATCTATCACAGTGGATAACATATCAAGCTTTTTATCTCTATCTTGAACATGCTCCGGCACCATTTGTAAACGGAATGCCGGTCGATTTTCTGCTAAGACAACTCCATTTCGATCAAATATCAACCCTCTAGCTGGCTCTAAAGGTAAGAATTTAATACGGTTATTTTCTGAGTCTGTTACAAAGTCCTGATGGTGAATCACCTGCAGATAAAAATAACGGCTCGCCATACCAACCATGATTAATATCAAAAGAAATGCAAGAATAATTAGCCGCAGCCTAAATTGCTGCTGCTCTTCCAGCTTATTTCTCATGTTATAGGCTTTAGGCATAGTTATTTAAATATTCCGGTAACGAATACGGTCCAGTATTAAGTATAAAAATGGCCACATGACCATAGCGCCAAACGGCGGTAGCCAAAAGGCAAAATCAGGAATGCCTAAACCGTTAAAAATAGATACCCAAAGATGCACAAACCGATCATTCAATAAAATAAGCGCCAGTAAAAAAGCCTGCTGCCACACCGGCTGAAACCGCACTCTATGCCTAAACTTCAAGGTCATGAAAATAATAATTACTTCACCTGAAGCATGCGCACCTAGAAGCTCTCCGGTCAAAAGGTCTTCTAACAAGCCAACAATGAACGCAACACCTAGCCCAACACTCTCTGGAGCTTCAAGAGCCCAATAAATAAGCACAAGAGATGTCCAGGCAGGCCAAAAAATCAGCACGCCATCCGGCAAAGGCATTACAGATAAAAGCAGCGCGCACAGTAGGCTAAAGCCAATAATGAAAAAGCTATTCGCATGTCGAATCATGGTTGAGCCTCTTCTGAACGGATCAAAAGGAGATGGGTAGATTCAGACATGCTGGAAAATGGGGATAATTCAATAATTGCAAAAGCTGAGCCTTCAGGCCTTAATAGACCCGTGACAACACCCACAGGATAGCCCGAAGGAAAACGCCCACCAAAACCCGATGCGACAATACGGTCACCTTCACGTACATCTGCCGCCACTGGAATATTTGGCATGGTTAACTGGCTTGGATCACCATTACCATATGCAATACCATGCAGCCCTGTTCGTGAAATTATAACCGGAACTCCGTGATTTGGGTCCGTAATCATCATGACAAAAGATGTCTCGCTTGCAGGCCTGATAACCTGGCCAACAATACCATCCCCATCTACAACTACCTGGCCTTCCACTACGCCATGGTCCAAGCCTTTATCGATCACCATACCATGAAGGCCCTGAGCTAAGCGCACATTAAGAATTTCTGTCAATAAATAATCATGCTGAATAGCTTTTAACCCGCCCATCAATTGACGTAAGCGGGTATTTTCATCTTCGAGCGCTTTCGTTCTGTTATTTTTCGCCTGATAAATCTGCAATTGTTTTTGCTGATCATAAATATGCTGATTGAGCTCTTTGCGAGTAGAAGCATAAGAAGACAGCCAACGCCCAAACCGGGCGGGAGAATTCACCAGTAGATATACAGGCTGAACCATCTGCTGCCCGATCTCGCGTGCTTTTTTCAGGTAGTTTCCCTGCTGATCAATAGACATAAGAAGCACGGAGACAATTAAATAGATAACCAGTTTCAGATTACCCGGGGCAGCATCCATGTTTTGAGAGTGATGGCCAGAAGGTCGCTCCATAACTTATATTGCCCTTATCCACTGCAACACGCAGTATTTTGTCGCGTGTTGCATCCTTAACGCCTTAACTTATGTTAAAGATAAGATGTCACTGCCATCTTTTTCAACTAACTCAAGAGCTCGCCCGCCGCCTCTGGCAACACAGGTAAGTGGATCGTCGGCTATAACAACCGGCAAGCCTGTTTCTTCTGATAATAATTTATCAAGATCTCTTAACAAAGCACCACCGCCTGTTAGCACAATGCCTCTCTCAGCTACGTCAGAACATAACTCTGGAGGTGTTTGTTCAAGTGCAGTCCTCACCGCGCCGGTAATTCCAGCTAATGATTCGTGCAGGGCTTCAAGAACTTCATTAGAATTAACGGTAAAGACTTTAGGAACACCTTCCGCAAGATTACGGCCGGAGACTTGAATTTCATGGATGTCTGTCGAAGGATAAGCACAGCCAACTTCCAGCTTGATTTTTTCTGCTGTGGCTTCACCAATTAACGTGCCATAGTTGCGACGAACATAAGAAATAATCGCTTCGTCAAATGTATCTCCGCCAATGCGCACAGAAGCTGAATATACGATACCATTAAGCGACAGAACTGCGACCTCAGATGTACCACCACCAATATCCAAAACCATCGAACCTTTGGCTTCATGAATTGGAATGCCCGCACCTATTGCAGCTGCCATTGGCTCTTCGATCAAATACACTTCTCTTGCGCCGGCTCTTTCAGCTGAATCACGAATAGCTCTGCGTTCAACTTGAGTTGAACCACACGGTACACAAATCAACACTCTCGGACTAGGTTTAAAAAGCCGGGACTCATGAGCTTTACGAATGAAATGCTGAAGCATTTCTTCTGTCATAGTAAAGTCGGCAATCACACCATCTTTCAGCGGTCTAATAGTAACGATATTACCAGGTGTACGACCTAGCATTCTCTTCGCTTCAATACCTACTGCAGCAACAGATTTTGGTCCGCCAGGACCACGGTCTTGACGGATAGCAACAACAGAAGGCTCATCCAGAACAATGCCCTGTCCATGTACATAGATCAGGGTATTCGCTGTACCCAAATCAATGGATAAATCTGTAGAAAAAAGGCCACGTAAACGTTTCAGCATTATAACAACCGGGGAATCAATAATAAGCCCGCTAATTTACCACGAAGTACATATAAAAAACATGCTCTAATAAGGGCAAAACGAGGGCAATTTGCATATAAACCCGTTTTTTTTGTTAAATGAGGCCTCTTTATAATATATAGCGACTTAAATCTTCATCCGAAGACAGTTCTTCCAAATATTTATTCACATAATCTTTGTCTATTAACAGCTCTTTTTCTGTCATATCGGGAGCTGCATATGAAATTTTCTCAAACAAACGTTCCATCACCGTATGCAATCGTCTGGCACCGATATTTTCTGTCTTCTCATTAACAGACCAGGCAATCTCAGCAACACGCATAAGTGCATCATCACTAAAGCTTACGTCTAAACCTTCGGTTTCCATCAATGCCTTATATTGACGGCTCAATGATGCATCCGGCTCTGTTAAGATACGCTTAAAATCATCTGTAGTTAACGCATGTAACTCCACTCGAATTGGCAATCGTCCCTGCAACTCAGGAATAAGATCTGAAGGCTTTGATAAATGGAAAGCACCTGATGCAATAAACAACATATGATCTGTTTTCACCATACCGTAACGTGTAGAAACAGTACTACCTTCTACCAGCGGTAATAAATCACGCTGCACACCTTCTCTCGAAACCTCTGAACTGCCATGATCAGAGCGCCTTGCAACCTTATCCAGCTCATCCAGAAAAACAATTCCATTTTGCTCGGCAGATTCTACAGCTAACTGTTTAATCTCTTCTTCATTCACCATTTTAGCCGCTTCTTCTTCAATGAGAATAGGGCGGGCATCGCTGATTTTCATTTTGCGTTTCTGAGACTTTTGACCACCCATATTTTTAAACAAACCTTGCAACTGATTTGTCATTTCTTCCATACCGGGAGGCGCCATAATTTCAACACCCACTTGAGAACTCAAATCAATTTCAATTTCACGCTCGTCAAAATCTCCACTGCGTAAGCGTTTACGCAATTTTTTACGTGTTTCAGAGTCACCTTCCGGCTCCGCTTCTTCATTATTGAAACCAAAGTTTTGTGGTTTTGGCAGTAAATAATCCAGAATTCGATCTTCAGCAGCCCGCTCAGCACCTACCTGAACTCGAGTTACTGCCGTTTCACGACACATCTTTATTGCAACGTCCATTAAGTCACGAATAATAGATTCTACATCTTTACCCACATAACCCACCTCGGTAAATTTGGTCGCTTCCACTTTGATAAAAGGAGCGTCTGCCAGAATCGCTAACCTACGGGCAATTTCTGTTTTACCCACACCGGTTGGCCCAATCATAAGAATGTTTTTAGGTGTTATCTCATTTCTTAAAGGCTCAGAAACCTGCATTCTTCTCCAGCGATTTCTTAGCGCTATTGCGACAGAACGCTTTGCATCGCTCTGTCCGATAATGTGCTTATCCAGCTCCTGGACAATCTCTCTTGGGGTCATTGATGACATGAGGCTAGCTCCTGGAAGATAATTTTTCTATGGTGTGATTATGGTTGGTATAAATACAGATATCACCGGCAATGCTTAGTGCTTCCCGCACAATTTCTTCAGCCGACATATCCGTGTTTTTTAACAAAGCTCGTGCAGCAGCTTGGGCATACGGGCCACCGGAACCCATAGCGATAAGCCCGTCTTCCGGCTCTACAACATCACCTGTACCCGAAATAAGCAGAGAAGTTGTTTCATCTGCAACTGCCAGCATTGCTTCCAGGCGCCTTAAACTACGCTCAGTTCGCCAATCTTTTGCTAATTCAACAGCTGCGCGCGTCAAGTGCCCGCTATGTTTTTCCAATTTAGCTTCAAAACGCTCAAATAAAGTAAATGCATCCGCTGTCGCTCCGGCAAAACCCGCGATGATTTCACCACGATATAAACGCCTAACTTTTCTTGCGTTACCTTTCATAACAGTGTTTCCAAGGGTAACCTGGCCATCACCACCAATAACAACTTCATCACCACGCCTTACTGACACGATGGTTGTTCCTCTAAATTGACTCACTACGCTGAATTCCTAAAGCAGATAAGTTGAATGATATTGGGGCCTTTATTCATAAATTCAAGCGTTTTTTACAAAGTCATTAAGCGGGTCTCGTAACACATCAAACACCTAATTATTCCGACAAACGGTTTCAAGTTAAGACCTTATGACATGCCAAGTGAAGTCAATTCTGTTAGCATCTAACCTATAAAAAAGTATGCTGGAGTCATATTTCTTGAAAAAGAGCACAGAACAATCCTCAAGTGAAGCGGAAGAAGCCACCCGTAAATGGCAAGTTAGCCCTATTGACGAAAATTTTCATGGGAAGCTTAGCCTGGATCTTGTTCTATCATCTCTTTTATCCGATGGCTGGATAACCCATTCAGACGCCAATAGAGTACGCGCCTCCAGCAGCGGAGGTGTTCACCTTAACCTCCATCCTTTAATTCAAATTGCCAATGAAAAAGTTGCCAACCAGCAGGTTGATAATATCGCTCTTGATATTGAAACGCTGAGTAAGTGGCTTGCACAAAAAGCCCATCTGGATTATTTCCGCATAGATGCGATGAAAATAGATATGGATAGTGTGACTGGCATCATTTCGCAGGCATACGCTACACGCCATAAAATCCTCCCATTAAACGTAAGCAAAGATGAAGTCACCATTGCCACTGCCGAGCCATTTACATCTGCATGGGTAACCGACCTTAGCCAGATATTACGCCGAAAAGTCGTACGTGTTGTTAGTAATCCATTGGACATTCATCGCTATTTGCTGGAATTTTTCAGCATCAACCGCTCAATGCGTGAAGCACAAACAGAGCATGAGCAGGACAGAGAATCCAGCACTCTTAATTTCGAGCAATTACTTAAACTCGGGCAGATGGGCAGCCTCACTGCAGATGATCAGCATGTTGTTCATATCGTTGACTGGTTACTGCAGTTTGCCTTTGAACAACGAGCAAGTGACATTCACCTTGAGCCAAGAAGAGATCAGGGCAATGTGCGCTTTCGTATCGACAGCAAACTACACCAGGTTTACCAGATCCCACCCAAAGTAATGGCTGCCGTTACCTCACGCATTAAAATACTCGGCAGGATGGACGTTGCTGAAAAAAGGAGGCCGCAAGACGGACGTATCAAAACGCTAACACCCACCGGCCGGGAAATAGAACTACGTTTATCCACCATGCCAACCGCCTTTGGCGAAAAATGTGTCTTGAGAATATTTGATCCGGACATTATCTCAACAGACTTCACTCAGCTTGGTTTGAGTAAAAGTGATGTGAAGGTCTGGAACAAAATGGTGAACCGCCCGCATGGCATAGTGTTAGTCACCGGCCCTACCGGCTCAGGAAAAACCACCACCTTATATTCAACTCTTAAGCAGCTTGCACGACCTGACCTCAATGTCTGTACAGTTGAAGACCCTATTGAAATGGTTACACCTGAGTTAAATCAAATGCAGGTGCAGCGCGCTATTGATATAAGCTTCTCTGACGGTATTCGCACGCTCTTAAGGCAAGATCCGGACATCATAATGATTGGTGAAATTCGCGACCTAGAGACGGCAGAGATGGCTATTCAAGCTTCCCTAACAGGCCACTTGGTATTATCAACCTTACATACCAATGATGCTCCTTCTGCAATATCACGTATACTCGACCTGGGTGTGCCACACTATCTTATTCAAGGAACATTGGCTGGAGTCATGGCACAACGACTGGTAAGAAGACTGTGCCCTCATTGTAAAACCACAACGACATTAGATCCTCAGCGCTGGAAATCATTCACTCACCCTTGGAAAATCAAACTCCCTGAAAAGGTTGGCAAACCAAAGGGCTGTATTGAATGTCGCAAGACCGGATACAGAGGACGGATTGGTGTTTATGAAATGATGCCTATCACAGCACAGTTGCGAGAAGCCATTCTTCCTGAAACATCGATACAGGACCTTCGGAAAATTGCCATTAACGAGGGTATGCGATCGCTAAGGCTAAGTGCTGCTGCAAAGATAATAGCAGGGGAAACCACTCTTGAAGAAGCGATGGAAATACTTCCTCCAACCGATTCTTAAGAACGCCCTGAATAAAAATCATGCCACAAGATAAACCAATACTCATCATTAAGACCGGTAGTGCTTTACCTCAAATAAAAGCACAAGCTGGAGATTTTGAAGATATGTTCTGCCAAATTCTTGGGGCAGACAGGTGTATGGTCATCGACATGCAAGAAAACATGACACTACCAAAACCTGAAGAAGTATGTGCCGCAGTCATCACTGGCTCTCCTTCCATGGTGACCCAAAAACATCTGTGGAGTGAGAATACGGCCAAATGGATTATTAAAGCTCACAATAAAATTCCGCTATTAGGCGTATGCTATGGACATCAGTTAATCGCCTATGCTCTTGGCGGAACCGTTGAAAACAACCCGAATGGTAGAGAAATTGGTACTGTTACTGCGACAAAACAACAAGAGGATAGTCTATTAATAGAACTGGACAAAGAATTCTCCGTTCAAGTCACCCATTCCCAGTCAGTCACCGCGCTTCCGGACAATGCGACTTTGCTAGCTACAACCAAGCTTGACCCTCACCATGCCTTTAGAGTTGGAAAAAGCACATGGGGAGTGCAATTTCATCCAGAATTTTCTTTATGGGTTATTCAACAGTATCTCGAAGCTCGTAAAGATGAAATTTTAACCGAAGGACTCAACTGGCAACAGATTTACAAGCACACACATAGCTCAAAAACAGGAGCACGTGTATTGACTCAATTTAAATGCATCATCGATGAACATGTGGAGCTTTCTGCTTAATTATGTTTAAAAACATTCGCATATTTATTCTCACATTTATATTAGTTTTATTGTTAGCTAGCGCCTTTTTATCTCAGCAAAAGCTCCATGCATGGGATGAAACAATATGGGTTGGTATTTACCCCCTTATTAGCGAAAGATCACCAACAATAGACAGATACATTAACAAGCAATTAGCCCGGGATTTAGAAAATGTATCTCAGCTGATTAAGCGTGAGTCTCAAAAATATAATATAAATGCAGAAAATGTCATCAAGTTTGAAATAAAACATACCGTCTACGACCCACCACCTCCACCTCAAGCCGAAAGTCGCTTTTCGATAGCCATATGGAGTCTTAAGTTTAGATACTGGCACTGGCAGCAACAACATAGTGATGAACCTGAGTCTGACCTAGATATTTTTATTCACCTTAGCCCGGTCAAACATGGACAGACTATCCAACTGGACAATTCTTTTGCTTTAAAGAAAGTTGGCGCCGGCGTAGTCAATGCTCTTGCAGGAACAAAATACCGAGAATACAACCAACTGGTACTTGCCCATGAATTATTGCATTTATTTGGCGCCAGTGATAAATACAATATAGAGAACAACCAGCCAATTTTTCCAAATGGTTTTT
>JQIA01001946.1_pt1 | contig 11084 bp, 10 predicted proteins | sample 811431 | NCBI WGS metagenome assembly JQIA01 (sample SAMN02998118, study PRJNA258478) | marine sediment metagenome | biome: marine; feature: seafloor; material: sediment; isolation source: oil-polluted sediment collected from 3 locations (0.5 km, 0.7 km and 0.9 km)... | place: USA: Gulf of Mexico ... | reverse complement strand
ACCTGTACTCGCAAATTCCGTGCTCCACCAAGAAATTATTATGGAGTACGAGTTCATATCGTTGGACGTTCCCAATCTGGTACTTTGCCACGCCCTGAATACATTAGATTAACTGGTGCAAGTCATAATGATGGTAAAATTTTTGAGCAAATCCGTCCACTTCTCCATAGAAATCTATGGTGATAAAGCTTATTAAGCTACCAGATGAAAAAGATATTTGGGCTATCTCTTGTTGTATATACACCAATTAAAAAATGTAAAGGGCAAACTCGTTTAGATTATTCTGATAAATTGTATTTAACAGCAGTATCACGAATACGTCAACCTATAGAAGCATTATTCGCTTGGATTGAACGAAAATCGGGTATTGAATCTGCTGGTAAAGTTCGTTCTTACGCTGGACTTCTGGTTCATGTTTTTGGAAGACTTGCTGCTGCTTTCTTGGGGACATATACGATTTAGCTCTTAATTCACACTAAAAGGGCCAGATAAATAAATCTTGGTTACACCATTGTTATTGCAAGTAATACCATACCAACTGCAAAGAGTGTTGGTAATATTCCAGCCAGAATAGTCATAATATCGTATTTTTGTGTTGTGATAAAGCTGTAATAAAGATTCACATTCAGCCTGAGAAATCTCAGTAACAGCAGTGCAATCTGTTTCAGCGTAAGCGTTTTAATAGATTGCTAAAAGTATAATTATTTAATAGATAGTTTTCATAAGTTTTTTCCTTGAGTTAAGAATACTATCTTTAATTATAGACTAGGTAATACCTCAAAACATTTATCATCCATAATCCACTGTTCTTTTACTTCTAAAACAGGTTCATCTTTCGGAGATAAAATCCCATAGATACAGTATCCGCCAGTTGGCAGGTTTTTTGGTAAAGTTAAATCTAGCAGCTTGACTGGTAACTTTCTAGAAGCTAACCATTTTTGCGGTTGGTTTAGCGGGGAAAATTGGTTAATATTTTCTAAGGTGACAAAATCAGTACCATTTGGTAATAATATTACTGCGTATAAATCATAACTTTTTCTGAAAAATTCGGGTAATTCTACTAATTCTGCTTTAAAAAATCGCATAAATAATAAACTTTTTTTCGGGAATAATTTTAACTATAGTTGCTTGGTTAATAGAAAGGTAGGATCCTCATAACTTTGGTGAAATACTAAAACTAGGCATTTCTCCTGTCAATTTATTATGCTATTGTTTTCACAAGTAATTCCATACCAACTGCAAGGTTTTTTAGTAGTATTCCAATCTTCATACCCATCAACTTGAGAAATTTCTGTGATAGTAGTGCAATCAATTGGTTCTGTTTGATTACCTTTTATATAAATATTTTTTAGACAAGGTATATCATTGAAGTCAGGGATTCGTCCAGTTAATTTTTCAAAATTAATTCGAGCCTGACCCCCTTTTATTCACGTAGCGACTATGCAAGAAACTACTAGTGGGGCTGTATTTGAGTGGAATTACTTCAATCATAACTATCTTCGTGAGTATACTGAAGTTGAAAGCTATGCTTATTGTGATGGCTTTCTTAGTTTGACGGGGGTGGCAACCCCGTCTGTAACATTCTTATTCGATTTTGGGTCAGGAAAAACATTATGGGGCAGATTGCAAACTTGTTCCAGCAAAAGTATATTATTTGCCATCGTCAAAATTTAAAATTGCTATAGATTTTCAGAAAAATAGTTTAGGCTCAAAAACACTGGTTTTCATCAGCACTTGTAATTCAACGATCTGAGTGTTCAGCTAGATCGCCACCGAAGTTCCTTACCTTATCTTGAATACTCCACTTCTCCATTTAAGAAAAGCAGCAGAATCATTCACATGGGGAAAAGGTGTATCCGGTACGGTGACATTTAAAAATTTACATAATGGTTCCCAACCGTCCTTTATATCAAAAACTAACAAACGATCAGCCGGAACTTTGTTTTTAATATCTTCGATATGTTTCAGAAAAACCTCAATAGCATATTTTTTATTACTAAATTTTCCTTTAAAAGTATTTTGCCACAAGGTTTCTTCTTGTAAGTGCCACACAGAATATAGTGTCTTAAATTCTGGTTTGAATAAGCCCATAATAGGCAGAAACAATTTCCTCATGAGGGTCAGCCGGTTGTTATAAACCGTATCATGCATGCTTTTATACCATTTTTCCGGATCTCGCACAGTCAGCACCACCTTGGAATCAGGGTAAAGTTCCAAAAACTCAAGGTAATCACAACTAGGCGGCCAGTAAACAGTAGCTTGATACCCTTTAAAAAGCTTTTCCCAATCTACTTTTTCCCCTCGACTTGCAGACAGCCATATAGACGGATGTTCGGGATTATCATACAGTCCAATAAAATTGTAACATTTGGCCAAACCCAAATCTTCCAATGCCTGTTTCAGGGACGTGGTTCCAGTACGACCCAAACCCAAGTCAATTACTTTCAACATAGTTGTCTGTTACTCCTAATAACTTAGTAATTAATAACGTCATTTATAATATTACTAATAGTATATACATTTCATTAATAGGCACTAATTCAGTTAAAAAAAAAGGGCCTCATAAAGGCCCTTTTCTGAATAAGGCTACCAAGAAATATTAGACTCTAATTTTCTGAAAAGTTAATCTAAATTACGCGTTCTTATCAGAGAAAGTGGAGTTGTGATTTAGTTGCTAATTTCAAGTTTCATTGGTTTGTCATCATTGCCTATCCATGTACCGTTATCATACAGATTATAACCTAGTACAATTTCAATGGTTGCAGGACCAGAAAGTTGGCCATTGAAAATCGGGATAGTAATCATTGATGGCAGTTCAGAGAAATTATTGAAAGGTACTGGAGACTCATCAAAACTAATACCTTCTTCAGTAACCCAGAAAGCTAATTCAGGTTCTCCTGGAACGGTATAACTGCCCTTAACCAAGACATCTGCAGACATACCAAGATGTTCACTTTTCGGGCGTATCTCACCAGCAACGATAATATCAGTCATTGAGGCAACTGTCGCATCCTCTGAATATAAGGTACGATTAGGATTAGGATAATTCTCAGTAGTACCAGCCCGAACATAAAGACCCTCTGTGTCAACTAGATTAGGCAATCTCAAACCATTTACCGGCATTACTTGGTTTATGGTTGCATATTCCTGATAAAGGGCCAACATTTCTTCCAATTTAGCCGGATTTTCCTTAGAAAGGTCATTTCGTTCAAACGGATCATCCCACAAATTGAACAAAGACACTACATTTCTACTCCATTCCTGAGAAAGTTTCCAGTTCCCTTGACGTAATCCCACGACACCATCCCACTCGAATCCAATCCAACGTTCTGGATTACAGTTCAGTTGACCATCGAAGATACCTGCCATTGAAACACCCTGCATAGGTGCATTCGGCTTGCCATTATAAGTAGTCGGATACTCCATACCACCCATTTCCAGAATAGTTGGGGCAATATCCATTACCGAAAGTAGGCAACTATAATTTAGACCGGACAGATTTACCTTAGCATTAGGATAGGTGACAAATGCAGCACCACGGACACCACCATCACGGGTGTCAGATTTATAGCCGTTAAAGGGCATAGAAGATACTGCACCCCAGGCTAAATTGGGACCGATCCATGATTTTGGACCACCCAAATTATCTAGCAGATCATTATAATCAGTATCAGACAAACCATTCACATACTCATGGTAAGGTCCGTCGCCTTCATTCTTATCATGCATGTCTTGATAGCCAGGCTCTACACGCAAGAGTCCTAATTCTGCACCGTTATCAGAATAGACAAAGAATACCGTATTGTCATATTCCCCAATATCTTTGAGATGTTGGATTAATCGGCCGATGTTTTTATCCGTAACCTCAAGTGCAGCAGTATAGACTGCCATCCTTCTAGCCTCTAGCTTTTGTACCTTAGGGCTCAAACTGTCCCACGGTGTGACACCTTTAGGCTGTGGTGGTAACTCCAAGTCGGCTCGCAACAAACCACGCTCTTTCAAGTTGTTGAAACGTTGCTCACGAATTTTATCCCAGCCCATTGCGTAGGTATCCACATATTTATCGGTTACCTCGCTTGGTGCTTGCCATGGTACATGCTGCGAATTATTGGACAGATTTAAATAAAACGGTTTGCTAGTATCCCGCTTATCCAACAATTCAATAGCTTTATCAGTAAAATAGTCCGAAGTTAGAGTCCCTGGTGGAACCTGTGACAGATCGGCTGTTTCTCCGTTTTCATTATAAGGGTTTGAACGCCTCTTTGAATCTTCCAAAATATACCCTTTCTGATCCGAATCACTCAAGTAATTCGTATCTCCACCTGGGACAAGGGCGAAAGTAGCATCGAAACCCCGATTAATAGGAAAATATTCTTCTTCTTCTCCCATATCCCACTTGCCGATCATTATGCTGTAATAGTCATTATCTTGAAGCACTTCTGGAAATGGCAGGGCATCAAGTGACAGAACACCTTCATAACCAGGCTGACCTTTTTGCTCCTCACGCAATGAATGAGGCATATTTCCCACACCAGCAGGATGATTATCCTTACCGGTAAACAGCATAGATCGGGATGTTGTTGAAACAGCAGCTGCATGAAAGTTATTTAAGAGAATTCCCCCAGCAGCGAGTTCATCAATATTAGGGGTCGAAGCTTCCCCACCATATATTTCAAGATCAGAATACCCCATGTCATCTAAGACAATAGTGACAAAATTGGGTTTTTTGACTTCTTCTGCAATCGCCTTTTGAAGTGGAGTCATAGCTCCATAGACCATTGCCGTGGCTGCACATATTGTGACAACCGTTTTTTTAGGACTCATCATTATTTAAAAACCTCCTACAAAAGTGAAACAAAAAAACATTCAACTTATTGATAATATTGACGATATAGTTTCGCCAATTTTTTAAAACGATTATCGGTCCGTTTAAAAAAGAATTTATACGATTCGCAAAAATGATTATGCCCTTTGTCTCTTGGATCGTGAAGACGATCTTTTATACACCCACCATAGCACACATGTAACCATTGGCACTGTTGGCATTCCATTCCATAAGCAGCTTTGCGTTTACCAAATGCAATATGGGAGTCCGATTGAAACGCCTGTTTCAACGATATTTCATGCAAGTTGCCGAGATAAGTATCCTTTGACACTAGAAAGTCGCAGGAAAACAGATCACCATTATGCTCAATAACTAAATAATCATTGCACGTTTTATGAAGAACACAAATATCGGGGGTCATGCCAATATAAATATGGAGCAATGAATCAAAAAAACGAATAGAAGTTTTTTGTTTGAGCTGTTTCCAATCAAAATCCTTGATCCAAAGTTCAAATATCTTATGGAGAAAACGACCATAATCCTGTGCGTTTACCGAATAGGCAGCCGCAACTTCCGCATTCTGGGGATCGTATTCCACCACCGGACTAAACTGCATAAAAATAAATCCATTTTCTACAAAAAAGTTATAAATTTCTTGCGGATATTTTACCGAATAATCATTTACTGTAACTAATATATTGACTGGTACGTCTTTTTCCAAGAGCATTTTCGCATTTTTAAACACTCTTTGAAAAGTTCCCTTACCTTGGCGATCTTTACGGTAGCGATCATTTACGGATTCCGGACCATCAAGCGAAATACCCACAAAGAAATTTTCGCACTTTAAAAAATCGGCCCACGCCTCGTCCAACAGCATACCATGAGTTTGAAGTGCATTAGAATACGATTTACCGCTGGTACATAATCTTTTTTGAATCGCAACGACTTTTTTAAAAAAATCTAATCCCATTACTGTCGGCTCACCACCCTGCCAAGTAAAGGTTGGTGCATCTGAACAATCAAACATATCTCGGATGAGTTTTTCCAATACCGCATCACTCATGCGGTGTGTTGATGGTAAACCTTCATATAAGCGGTGTTTATCCAGATAAAAACAATACTCGCATTGCAGGTTACAAAACGAACCGATTGGTTTTATTATAACACTTTGTAATGGGTGCATTTATTTTCCTAAATAGTCTAAAATGAGCCTCTTACAAAACTCTCCAAACAAGTTTTTTAATATAGCCATTTTTTTGATTTGCGAAACTACAACTTAATCAAAGTGCATGATACATATTTTTTTTGCCAATTGCAATATTTTTTATAATAAATCAATTTTTAATTAGTTGAACCCACAATGTACTTAATATTAAAAACAATAACTACATAAAAAATATATCTTAATCCTTGTTTATACCCAATCACTAACCAGTTATTGTTTGGTTCCCAACCTAAATATCTTCGGGAAAATCTATATCACGCACCACCATTGCATCAGTAGTGGTGAAACCGGTGATTTGATCGGCACAATCCTTGAGGAAAATGCTGGCACCTTGATCGCCGTCTAGGTTTAATAGAGCCTCATGGAATTCACTGCCAAAACCTACCGGGTGGCCGCGTCGGCCTTGATAGAAAGGAGCACATACGGCAGCACTTTGTTCTAAATGGTACACCAGTTGTTTAATTGTGTCTGGTTTAATAAACGGCATGTCAGCCAGTGCGATAATCCACCCGGTGGCATCGGCGGAGGCTTGGACAGCATGGGAGATGCTGCTGCCTATCCCTCGCTCCGGATGGGGGTTGATTACTGTGGTCAAGCCCTCAGTCATCAGCAACTTACCCAGTTCCAAAGCATCCGGGCGAATAACCGCTATAACATTGGTCACAGCGGCTTGGAGATTTTGTCCGGACCTAACCGCTATTGGTGTGCCATCGTCCAGTGGATGGATGAGTTTGTTTGAGCCAAAACGGCGGCTGCTTCCGGCAGCGGGTAAAATCCCGACCAAGTTATTTGACATCATTGGTAACACCATGCCGAGCGGCGATAATTCCGGCCATCACTGCGACAGCTATTTCCGCCGGAGTGTTGCTGCCAATTGGCAACCCCACCGGGCCGTGGAGCCGTGCCAACTGCACCGGGGACAGCCCCAACTGTTGCAGACGTTCCCGCCGGGCGGCATTGGTATGCTTAGAACCCAACGCACCGATGTAAAATGCCGGCGACTGCAACGCCTCCCACAATGCCATATCGTCAAGCTTAGGGTCATGGGTTAGGGTGACAACTACACCGCACTTGTGAGACACCATTTTTTTCACAGCATCGTCCGGCATCAGTCGGCTTAACTCACTTCCTGGCAATAGCCAATTATCTCCGTACTCCTCCCTGGGATCGCAAACTGTAACCTGATAACCAAGCATCAGGCCGATTTGTGCCACACAGCGTGAAAGGTGACCGGCACCGATGAGCAGTAGCTGCCAAGTCGGGCCGAAAACATGCTGCATGTAACCATCGTCATAACTGAATTCATCATCTGGAGAAGCCGGGAGCAAAGTAACTTTGCCGCTGGCAAGATCTAAGCGGCGGCCAACCAGTTCGGCCCGGCTGATTTTTGCCAATATTTTTCTCAGCAAATCTTGGTCCGTCAAGTTTTCCAAAACCAACTCCAGACGACCCCCAAAACGCTGCGCCTGCTCTGATGTTACGCCGTACTTCAGCTTGCTTGGATGAGCAAACTCTCCGCCGCAATAACGCATTATATGGTAGTAATGCTTCCCCCAGCAACTGCACTAAGTGTCATGAGACAAGAGCGTATAGGTTGTCCGTTAAGGTAAACCGTGCAGGCACCGCATAAACCTTGACCACAACCATATTTGGTGCCGGTTAAGCCGATGTTGTCGCGAATAACCTAAAGCAGCGGGGTGTTCGGATCAGCATCCACTTTATGTGTGCTGCCGTTTATTTTCAGTTCAATCACGTTTAGACTCTCCTACATTATTATTTATTGGTAATGGCTGCACTTGGTCGTTGAAACGATCCCAATTGGTCCAGTTATGACTTGAAATTCAAGCGATACCATTCAATGACCCCAGTGCCTAAAAATCCACAGATCAAAATCCCAACCGACTGATGATTGGTTCCAAACTGGGCAAAACGCTAGCAATTTCCGGTTCGTTTTTTCGCCACTTATCAGGAGACGGTGCTGATACCGTTGATGAAGAAAGGGGTAAAGATTTAGATAATAATTGCTCAATATGTTGATCCCAATGAAATCCGGCAAATTGGCTTATTTCGCTTATCATTTTTTTGGGTTCCCTAATTAAATCGGAATAGTGTAGCAAATACCAAGAAGATTTAGGTAAAGCTTGGAGATCATCTAAAATATAAACATTCGACATTTTCCACTGAGATGCAGCGATTTCCACCAAGGAACACTCTTTTAAGGATTCCCAGCCTGGGGTCAAAGGAAAACTCCAATTCTTAAAAGGCCAACCTGGCAATTGTTTGTAAGAAATAAAACTCTGCAAGCGCCAGCCTTCCACCATACTACTAATATTTTCTCTTGGATCACGATAAATATAGATGAAAAGGGCATCAGGAAATGCGGCTTTTATAAATGGAATACGCAGAACATTTTTAGGAGTTTTTTCCAAAAGGCGTACACTCGTAAGCCGTTGTTCGACTGGAAACTCAAGATAGGTACGTTCATCCCGATTTTGCAACTCGCAGGCAAATCGTTTTTTAAGGGCCGAAATATTATGAGGGAACGCATCTTCCTCAGTCAGACGATTTGAACTAAAATTGTGGGCTGCCGGATTAAGGGCATCAATACCTTCAAAGATTTCGTGGCTTTCTCCACCAATATTCCATAAATCCGAAAACTGGGATAAAGTGTTAAATAAAAGGGTACTACCAGCTCTAGGTGCAGACAGAATAAAAACTGGTCGTTCAAATTTGGGACATTGAAAATCAAGCTTATTGATTTTGGAAACTTTTAACTTTTTTTTTCGCCTTTTTTTTGTGATAAAATCTAGATTCAATCGTTTTGGTGTTGGCGGATACATTAATAACATTGAGCTAATCACATCAACAGCATATTTACCCTTTCCGTCTGAAGGTAGCCAATTTTCGATTTTGGGTACAATTTGATTTTTAAAATCTACAATAACATCTTGATAGGACAACTCCCCAGTGGAGTGGTGTCCAAATCGGGAAAATATTTTTTCCCATTGATGCCTAAGTTGTTCAACAGTTTGCATCATAAGCGAAAAATCGCTCTTAGGCATTTGAGCAGTTTCTATATCAGAAAGAATATCAGTTGTTAATTTACGGAATTCTTGTGGAGTTAATACCTCAAAACAATAGGGTTCTAAATGAATTTGGCCCTGATTATCGGGCAAATAAGGTATATCTTTGTGCTGAAAGGTGGTGTGTTCGGCTTGTGCCAGTATGGACGAATCCTTAGTTTCTATAACGAGATGAAAGCAGTCCTGATCTCCCATATTGATCATCCGATGCGGGTATGTATTGTCAAAAATCCAAGCCTCTCCAGCAGCCATTTGGAGGCTTTTTTTATTACAAAATAATCTGACCGCAGAATTTGTTATAATTGGTACATAAATAGGCAATCGTCGAAACCAATGATAGTTGCAATCTGCTTGGGCAGGTGTTTTAGTCGCACCGGCAAGTTTGGTTATACGGCAACGGGATATAGGATTAGCTAAACGTTCCAATATTTGTTTTAGGTAAGGGCAACGTTCTAAAAAAGCGGTTGACTTTGTAGGGCCAGACATGGCAAAGTCATGAATAAATGTACCCCCGACGGATGCCATAATAATTGAGGCATTGCCAGCCGCCAGTGTAGAATGGGTACGCCAATCAGTTTCGCTAAATTGAGATAGTTCGTGCCTTAGTAGTGCCTGATCAAAGCGTAGCGGCAATTTGTAAAATTCGGTGTTTAATTTCATATTTATAGGCTGTTTAAGGAAAAAATCGTTAGGCTGGCACCGCTTCTACAATGCCAATTATTGGTAAAGGAGTTGCTTTTGTCATTTTGAAGTTGGCACGAGACAGCAGCTCCTCAAATTTTTCGGCAGTGCGTTCTTGACCACCAAGAGCAACCATCATATGCAAATCGATCCATTTGTTTGGATCGGGTTCATTGCCTGGAATCATTACCGTTTCAAAAAATATCAGTTTTCCATGATCAGGAATCGCCTCACGACATCTCTGGAGAATTTGATAAACTTCTTCATCGTTCCAATTGTGAAGCACATCTTTCATTATGTATGCATCGTATCCAGATGGAATAGCCTCAAATACATCTCCTACGATAATTTCGCTACGATTGGAAAGTCCCAACTCCTTAAGATAATCCTTTGCCATTTCAGCGACAGATGGTATCTCAAAAAGGATCCCATGTATTTGTGGATATACCTTGAGAATGATCGAAAGAAATGTTCCTTGCCCACCTCCTAGGTCCACAATCGACTTGAAAGCAGAAAAGTCGTAGTTATCCAAGAGATTCTGAGCCATATCTGAAGAGAAAAAAGTCATGTGTTTGTTAAAATGCTTTCCAATCTCAGGGTGTTCTTGTCGATACTCCCATGAATTTAACCCGTTGGCATCTTTAAAGGAGGGTTTGCCAGTTTTGAGTACATCCATTAGGCGTATCCAAGCACGTACACCGCCATCGTGAGGAATGTATATAACACTATCTCTGACTGAATGCGGATCATCAGTGCATAGAACTTCAGATAAAGGAGTGTTCTCAAAGCAACCTTGATTATCTTCACGAAAGATCGCCTTACTAGCCAGAGCACGCAAAAGACGATAAAGGGATGGAGCATGGGTTCCGGTTGCTTGGGCAAGTTCTTCGCTGGTTTTTGGAGAATCTTTGATAAGATCAGCAATACCAAGTTCGGCAACAGCTTGTAAGGCTTTACTAATCCTGTATCCTTCAGCGATCTCTATGAGGATACTCTGTGGTGATGGATTGGATTGTTGTAAATCAGTCATATTTTATTCCATGTTGTCTGAATCAGGATTTACCGGATTTAAGGATTAGTTGATATTAATAGTTTTCAGATTAATCCTTTATTATATAATATTTTTAATGAATTACACAAAATATCAATTAAAACTGTTTTATTAAAAGTTAACTATCGAACCCAAAACCATCAATACCATTAAGTTAAGGATTTATACTCAAATTGTCATACCCACGAAAGTGGGTATCCAGAGACTCTAGATTCCTGT
>JQIA01001945.1_pt1 | contig 11086 bp, 9 predicted proteins | sample 811431 | NCBI WGS metagenome assembly JQIA01 (sample SAMN02998118, study PRJNA258478) | marine sediment metagenome | biome: marine; feature: seafloor; material: sediment; isolation source: oil-polluted sediment collected from 3 locations (0.5 km, 0.7 km and 0.9 km)... | place: USA: Gulf of Mexico ... | reverse complement strand
ACATGGTTACTGCCATAATTATAGGCCAGGCCCCTATCATCAAAAAAGCCGGAGGCGTAAATGGTAACAAACCAAATAAATTGAATACAGTTGTCGGGTCTGGTGCGGATAAATCGTGAATCCAACCAAAAAACGGCGCATGACGCATTTCAATAGTTACATATAGCACTTTATAAATAGAAAAGAAAACAGGTATTTGAATCAGTAATGGTAAACAACCGCTAACAGGATTGACCTTTTCTTTCTTATAGAGGTTCATAATTTCCTGATTAAGACGGGTCTTATCATCTGCATATAGTTCTTTTAAACGCTCCATTTGTGGTTGGAGATTCTTCATCTTTTTCATTGATCGATAAGATTTATTAGCTAAAGTAAACATTGCTAATTTAATAATAATTGTAACTATCATTATACTAATACCGAAATTACCTACATATAGGTAGAAAAAATTCATGGCATTAAAGATAGGTTTAGTAAGGATATAGAACCAGCCAAAATCGATCGCTCTATCAAATAATTTGATATTATATTGATTCTCGTATTTATCTAACAAGTCAACTTTTTTAGCCCCAGCAAATAGCTTATGTGTTAGCTCAAAGCTTCCTCCAGATTCAATAATTTGAGCTGTTGAAATTAAATCAGCTTGGTATTTATCCATCCCTGATTTAATTCCATAAATAAAATTAGATGAATAATCATAAGAAGAATCAGGAATAAAAGCAGCAAGCCAATATTTATCTGTAATACCTAACCAGTCTACTTTATTTTTTGTAAAACTTTGCTTTTTCTTATCTTTTATATCATCATAATTATATTCTTTCAGCTCACCATTAACCGCTCCTATCATCCCTTGGTGAAGAATATTCACCATCCTTTCTGATTCGTAGCTATAGGTACGATTTATCAAAGCATAATATTGAGTCTGCAGAGGGTGAGAGGAATTATTAATTGTTGTCTGCTTAATAGTAAACATATAATTATCATCAAGCTCTACCTTAACAACAAACTTTATTTTTTCGGGATTGATCCAGGTAAATGTTATAGGTTTACCTGGTGAAATAGCATCACCATCTGCTTCCCAAACGGTTGAAGAATCGGGAAATTTTATATTTTTATTATTCCCAAGCCACCCTATCTCGGCAAAATAAGCATCTTGTGCTGACGAAGGAGAAAAAAGTACTACCGGAGGGCTGTTTTCATCCAAACTTGTATGGTACCTTAAAAGCGTTAAATCGTCAAAACGTAAACCCTGTAGTGATATAGAACCGGAAAGCGCATTAGATTTTATATAAACCCTTTTTGATAAATTTAATGCTTCATGCCGATTAATTACTTTATCACCTTTAGCTACTTGCGTTTCTTTTTTTACACTTTCTAAAGCTTTATTATAATGTTTTTGTTCTTCGGCAATTCGCTGTAATTTTGGTTTTTCATAAAAATGCTGCCAACCAAATATTATTAATACCGATACCACTATAGCAGTTACTAAATTTAGAAAACTATAATTCATATTATTTTAAGAATTTATTTATTCAACCCCTGGATTTTTATAAGATTTACAGCAAATAATCAAGCTCTTTGAATTAAAAAGACTTAAACTATCTAAAGATTATTTAATAAACTGAGGCCAGATTAATAATTTTTGTATAGGCAGATGCACTTAGTACTTGCGTGCGGTCTCTAAAAATATTATCTTGAAATCCGGCTAGTGTTTGGGCACTTAATTTGTTTAGTTGGTCAGGTTCGAAAGAAAGCAGCCAGAACAAAACTTAAGTGGGTCAGCACTAGCTTTAACTGCAAATTACTAAAAAACCTATGGCTAAGAATTCGACACGGTACGTCCCTTTTGCCAGAAAATACCGACCAAAAAATTTCAAAGAACTCTTGGGTCAAGAAGTACTTACCAAAACCCTGAGCTATTGCATAAATAACAAAAAGCTTACAGGAGCAATATTACTTACCGGTATTAGAGGAGTAGGTAAAACATCTTCAGCTAGAATAGTAGCTAAAACCGTCAATTGCACTTCTTTATTAAACGATCATTTAAATAATGCACTTCCTTGCGAATTATGTAAAAACTGCGAAAGTTTTAATAAAAATACTCATCCTGACATTATTGAAATAGATGCAGCTAGTAGAACAGGTGTAGATGACGTTAGAGAAATAATAGAAAGTAGTGAATATCGCCCGTTACTTGGCGAATATAAAATTTTTGTAATTGATGAAGTTCATATGCTTTCTAAAAATGCGTTTAATGCTTTGCTTAAGTTAATAGAGGAACCCCCTCCCCATGTAATATTTATCTTCGCTACAACTGAGGTGCAAAAAATACCGCTAACAGTTTTATCCAGATGCCAGAGGTATGATTTAAGGAGATTATCAATTGAGGAAGTTTTAGCACTACTTAAAAATATCGCTCAAAATGAAAATTTAAAATTTGAAGAAGAAGCACTAAAAATAATTGCCTTAAAATCAGAAGGTTCTGCAAGAGATGCAACCGGAATACTTGATCAAGCATCGAGTTACATTCACCACATGGATCAGAATGATGTAATAACTGCTAAATCCATCAATCAGATGCTTGGTCTTGTTCAGATCAGTATAATTCTAAAATTGGTAAGGTTAATTATTGGGGGTAATACTAAAGAAGCATTGAACTTACTTGAAGAAATATATATGAACTCTAGTAACTTAGAGTATTTTATCGAGCAAATTGCAGATTTTATTGCTGCTTTAACTAAAGAAAAAATAATCCCCGGCTTCCACGACCCCCTATATAAGAATTATGCCAAAGAAATTACTGACATTCTAGTTGAGATAAGTTTGTCTAAGCTTAGCCTATTATGGCAAATATTTAGCAATGGTACTAATCAAATAAAATCTTCACATAATGAATTAATAACTGCAGAAATGCTTATTATAAAAGCAATTTACTCATGCAATATTCCTGATATTGAGCAACTTCTAGATACATCAAACCAAATGGCAGAGCCTAATTTGGAAGAGACAGTTACTGCCTCAAATAGGGCAACAGGGACAAGTAGGAATATTTTCGACTTTTTGAAATTTTGTCATGCCCAAAATGAAATGGAATTATACTATGTATTACTCAATGAAGTAGAAATCAAAAATTTTACCGAATCATTAATAGAAATAGCTGCTAATACCAAAATTGCCCAGGAAAAAAATCTTAAATCAATGTTGCGCAAATGGTCTGGAACCGAGTGGAATGTTGTCATATCAAAACAGGATAAGATAAATAGCTTAAAACAAGAATTACTTAAAAAGGTAAAAGAAAGCGAGGATTTTACGGTTATAAAAAATAATTTTCCTAATGCTGATGTTTCCGATATAATTCTTAAGTCATAATTTGTCTAATTTATAAAAACCAAAGGTATCTAAAAATGAATATTAACCAATTGATGAAACAAGCTCAAGTAATGCAAAAAAAGATGAAAGAGCTACAGGAAGAAATTGCTAAAAAAGAATTTAAAGGCAATTCCGGTGGGGGTATTGTTTCAGTAAAAATGAGCGGCAATGGCGAGATGCATAAAATTTCTATTGATCCTTCTCTCTTAAAACCAGACGATAAAGAAATTTTAGAGGATTTAATAATTGCGGCATATAATGATGCAAAAGCAAAAGCCGATCAGGAATCAAAAAGCAGCATGACAGGTGCATTTGGTAATTTCAGTGGATTTCCAGGAATGAATTTACCATTTTAGCAATAAATTACCTTACATCAATTGATTTAATAGCTAAAATTATAATGACCAGAGAACAATCAGGACCAGACCAGCTGATTTACCTATTTTCAAAACTTCCAGGACTTGGAATGCGATCAGCAAGGAGGATAGTTCTCCATTTATTACAGGATAAAGATTTAAGGCTCAAGGGCCTTATTGAAGGCTTGCAAGATGCTGCTGCCAAAATCAATTGCTGCACCATTTGCAATAATATAGATTACAGCTCGAAGTGCAGAATTTGCCTTGATCAACAGAGGAATGATAATATTATTGCTATCGTTGAAACAGTTGCAGAATTATGGGCTATCGAGCGCACGGGTCATTTTAAAGGACGATATCACGTTCTCGGTGGCACTCTTTCTAGCAGCGCTAATCGTAGCCCGGCAGATTTAAAATTGCCTAATCTCTTATCTAGATGTAATAACCATCAAACTAAAGAGTTAATTATTGCGACCAATTCAACTCTTGACGGTCAAACTACGGCTTATTTTATTACTGAATATTTTAAGAACTACCCAATTAAAACCTCAAGACTTGCAAGCGGTATTCCAATAGGAGGAGAACTTGATTACTTGGATGAAGGAACACTATGGGCAGCGTTTGAGAGCAGAAAACCCTTTGAATAGCTTATAAAATTAATGTTACATCAGGAATTTTCTTTATAAATGGTAATTAAAAATAACAGAATCGTTATTTTAATTAATTATATATTTTTATAAACTGACATTACTTTCTCTAGCATCATTTCAAGGGAAAAATTTTCTATAGTTGATTTGCGTGCGGCTACTCCTATTTCTTTAGCCTTATCCGTACCTAATATTGATAAACAATACTCAATTTTATCAGCAAGCTGCTGGCTATTTCCCGGAACAATATGAAACCCTGTTTTCTCATTTTCAATCGTTTCAGCAGCTCCGCCAATATTTGTAGCTATTACCAATTTTTCCATCGATTGCGCTTCAATTATTATTCTACCAAAAGCCTCTGGCTCAATTGATGCAGAAATAACTAAATCAGCAATTCCGTACAAATTTACTATATTAGGTTCACTGCCAAATATTTGGATTTTATGCTGCATCTTATTTTTAGTGATAAGGCTTGCAACTCTTTGCACATACAACGGATGTTTAGCTAAATCACCGGTCATAATGCAGTAAAAATTGAGGTGTTTAATTTTGCTTAAAGCTTCTACTAGAACCAGCTGCCCTTTCCACTCTGTCATCCTAGCAGGTAATAGGATTACCGGCGTATTAGCTGGAACATTATATTTAGCTCGATATTTTAGTAATATCGCCTCATCTACTTTATCCCTACTAAATTCTTTATAATCAACCCCTCTGTGTATTAACACAATTTTCTTGGGGTCTACTTTATAATTTTTTATAATATGTTCTTTTACAAACTGCGATACCGCAATAACTACCACCCCTTCTGTCATTATACTATTGTAGAATTTTTTAATTTTAGTATGAAAATTATAAACTCCATGAAAGGTGGTAACTAATTTAATGCCAGTTGCTTTTGCTGCCATAAAACAACTCCATGCCGGTGCTCGCGATCTAGCATGAATAATATCTATTTTTTCCTCTTCTATTATTTTTACAATTTTTTGGGAATTTAACCAAATAGTTATTGGATTTTTACTAGCTACATTTAATTTGATATGTTTTGATCCTGATGCCTCCAAAATTTTTACCAGAGGACCGCCGGCGGATATAACAATTGACTTATACCTAGAATCAACTACTTTTTTAGCAATTTCCAATGTTCCTCTTTCAACTCCCCCAGAAACAAGCGCAGGAACAACTTGCAGGATAGTTTTTTTGTGATATTCTTCAGTAGTCATACAAATTGCCAAAAATAGATAAAATGAAAAAGCTTTATACTAGCGACAAAAAAAGATTCCTTGCATATCATAGACAAATTGGTTCAAAGAATAAAGCCCCTTATATTATCTTTCTTCACGGCTTAATGTCTAATATGAATGGTCATAAGGCTTTAGCCACCGGACAATATTGCCAGGAACAGGGATATAATTTTATTAGATTTGATAATTTCGGTAATGGGAGTTCTTCTGGTGAATTTATTGACCAGACCATCAGTGATTGGGTGTTAGGAATAAATTTAGTCATACAAGAGTTAGCTGAAGGACCAGTTTTATTAATAGGTTCAAGTGCGGGAGCATGGCTTGCTCTCATTGCTGCGAAATTAAACCCAGAAAAAGTAATTGGTATAATAACCCTTGCTGCGGCAGCGGATTTTACTAAGGAGCTAATATGGGATAAATTTACTGATGAAGAAAAAGATATTATCAAAAAGCAGGGTATATATAAAGTCAGCAGTAATAATCCGGAATGTAACGAATCTTATCCTATTAGTTATAATTTAATAGAAGATGGCAAAAAATACCTTATATTTAGTAAACTATCTAAAGGAAACATAGATATTTCCTGCCCACTACACCTTATCCACGGAATACTTGATATTGATGTTCCTTATACCATTTCTCTAAGAATAGCAGAAAAAGTAGAATCACAAAAAGTAGTGGTTAAGTTAATAAAAGATGCCAACCATAGACTTTCGAGAGAAGAAGATTTGCTAATATTATATAATTCAATAGAAGAATTACTTAAATCCATAAAATAATACCGATTATTTTATTTTTTTTGATAAAATAAAAAGCTTAAAAGTATTTCAAGTAAACTACTGTGCAGTATTTCCAAAAAAGGGCATTAATTGAGTCAGATTAATTGACAATATCCTTTTAGGGATTTATAACCTGGATATTTAAGGGTAAGATTAGTTGCTTAATGCAAAGAAAAATATAAATTAATGTCAGAGAATTTTCGAAAAAAAGGATTAGCCATTATCCTTTCTGCTCCTTCTGGGGGAGGGAAGTCCAGTATAGCTAGAGCCCTATTAGCAAAAGATCCAACTTTAGTTAGGTCTGTTTCTGCTACTACTAGAAAATCACGGCCCGGAGATATTGAGGGAAAAGATTATTTTTTTAAGTCAAAAAATGATTTTTTGAAAATGATAAATGAAGGTAAATTACTTGAATATTCGGAAATATATGGTAATTTGTACGGCATACCTAAAGATTTTGTAGAAACTCAGTTACAACAAGGGCATGGCATAATATTTGATATTGATAGCCAGGGAGCACAAAAACTAAAAATTATCTTACAAAATACAGTTGTTAGTATATTTATTTTACCTCCATCTATTGACGAGCTTCGTAAAAGATTAGAGGCGCGGAAACAGGATTCTCCTGAAGAAATTGACTTAAGGCTGAATTTAGCTACAAAAGAAATTGAGAACGCAAAAAACTACGACCATGTAGTAGTTAATAACGATTTTTTAACTAGTGTAAACACTATATATGACTTAATTAAAGCTGAAAGGGAAAAAAGAGGATTATAAGTGAGAAAAGAAAAGAAGAAAATAATCGGTGCATTTCTAGGTACCATAGTCGAGTATTATGATTATAGCTTATATGGCTTTTCTGCTGGTATAATAGCCGTTAAATTTTTTCCTGAATTAGAGAAAATTCAAAGTCTTATGTATGTATTTGGAATTTATGCGATTTCCTATCTATCAAAGCCTTTAGGATCGCTAATATTCAGCTTTATAGGTGATTTTTATGGAAGGCTAATCTCCCTTCGAATTACAATAATCGGTATCGCCATTCCGACTTTTACCATAGGAATTCTCCCTGATTTTAACAGTATAGGGGTAACTGCTGCTTATATCTTAATTATCTGTAGGTTCATGCAAGGTTTTTTCGTAGGAGGAGAATATGATGGAGCTGCTATTTATGTTATCGAGCATCTTGGCAAGAAATATCATTATACTGCTTCGGCAATTACTAGAGCTTCCGGAGTAATTGGATTATTATTAGGTATTGCAGTTACCAATCTCTTTAACTCATGGCTATTTCCTAATTGGGCTTGGCGTATACCATTTATTTTATCGCTTCCGCTTGCAGTTCTTACTATTTACTGTAGAAAATTTTTAACCGAAACTCCTGATTTTAGTAATTCAATACAACAAAAAATTGAAATTAATAGATTAGCTTCATTTATTAAACACAATAGCTTAACGTTGCTCCTGGCCATATTACTTGCCGGAGGATTTGGTATTACTTATCAGTTATCTATTATTTTTATGAAGCAATATCTACCGATAGTTATGCCAGCTACGAGCACAATTATAAGCAGTTTCTCTGTTTTTATAGTTTTTATATTCGGAATTGCAATGCCAATTGCAGGTTTTTTGGCCGATAAACTCGGGGAAATGATCGTTGTAAAGATAAGTCTATTGCTTACATTAACCGCAAGTGGATTATTAGGAATAGCCATTTATTATCAATTAATGAACTTAGCATTAATCTCTACAATTATTCTTGCTATATCGATAGCGCCGTTTAACGCTTTAGCACATGGAATAATTATCAAAGCGTTCTCAGTAAACGAACGTTACAGAGGTATTAGCCTTGGTCATACTATAGGCTCAATGCTAATGTCTGGAACAGCTGCATATATCTCTTTATATTTTATGAAAGAGTATAAAATTATGCTGTTCCCTATAATATATATAGGATTTTCTGCAATAATTGCTTTTTTTGTAATATATAAATTTTCCAAAAAACGAGAAATTATTTAATTTAACTACTTAATTATTACAGTATTTATTAGAAAATAGCTCCTCTTACAAAAAGTATTAAAACCACTACAAAAAGGGCCATATTTTATCAATTTTCTTTATGATTTCTTCATTCATTTCAATTTTTTCTCCCCAATGTCTCGAGGTTTCCGGTGAAAGCTTATTTGTAGCATCAATACCTAATTTACTTCCAAGGCCAGATAACGGAGAAGCAAAATCCAGATAATCGATAGGAGAGTTTTCAACAAAGCTAAAATCACGTTTTGCATCGGTCCTGGTAGCCACCGCCCACATAACTTCTGCCCAATCTCGAACATTAATATCCTCATCTACAACGATAATATATTTTGTATACATAAATTGCTGCAGGAAAGACCATATACCCATCATAATCCGTTTTGCTTGCCCTGGATAAGTTTTTCTTATAGACACAACTGCAATTCTATAAGAACAGCCTTCAGGAGGAAGCCAAAAATCTACGATTTCTGGGAAGTGATTTTGAATTAAAGGTATAAATATTTCATTTAATGCTTCTCCTAGTAAGGATGGTTCATCCGGAGGTTTACCCGTATAAGTGCTTAAGTAAACAGGGTTTTTTCGCATTGTTACGGCTTGTATTTTAAATACCGGAAACAATTCAACATCATTATAATAACCCGTATGGTCCCCAAATGGCCCTTCCGGCAAATACTCATCTAAACTTACATAACCTTCTAAAATAATTTCAGCATTAGCCGGCACTTTTAAATCAATAGTTTTGCACTGTACTAGTTCAATAGGACTACTTTGGAGTAAACCGGCAAAATTATACTCAGACATGGTATTTGGAATTGGCATAACAGCAGCTAAAGTTAAAGCCGGATTTGCCCCAATAACAGCAGCTGCCGGCATAGGTTCTTTTAGGCTTTGCCATTTATTATGGTGGGCCGCTCCTCCTCTCATTTTAAGCCAACGCATGATAAGCTTGTCTTTTTCTACTACTTGCAACCGATATATACCCAGATTATAATTATCTGTTTTATCACCCCCAGGACCTTTGGTAATAATTAAAGGCCAAGTAATTAAAGGACTTACGTCAAGTGGCCAGCATTTTTGAATCGGTAAAATGTTTAAATCCGGTTCTCGAATAACAATCTCCTGAGATACTGCTTTTTTTACATTTTTAGGAGACATTGATAATATCCTTTTTGCGACCGGTAACATGGAGAAAGTTTCTTTAATAGAAGATGGCGGTTCAGGATTTTTCAAAAACGCTAGTAATTTCCCGAATTGGCGCAGTTCTGATTGGGATTTTAAACCCAAAGCCCAGCTTATTCTCTGTGGATGAGCATATAAATTAGTAACAATTGGGAACTGAGATTTTATACCATTTTCCTTAATAATATTTTCAAAAAGCAATGCCGGACCGTTATTATGTAAAAACCTCTTACTGATTTCTGTTATTTCCAGGTGCGTTGATACTAGTTCCGTAATTCTTTTTAAATGGTCGTTTTTCTCTAAATATTCTAGGAAAGAAGGTAAATCTTTAAAGATCATATAGTCGATTTGTTAATTTTCCAAATACTGAAAACTATACAAAGAAATATATTGAGGTAACAGGCAAAAATATAAAGAGGATCTTTATAAGCAACTTTTTGCAGAGTAAAGTGAAAGTAAGCAACTATTACCAGAGGACAAAAGGTATAAACCATTTGTTTAATATTAGTCTTTCTAGCATCATTATTTGTAGAAAGAAATATACTTAGTGCTAAAAATACCAGGACATAATTAAATACAGGCCAAATTAACCTCTGATGACCATCTACAATTAATCTTATTTTCGTTTCCTCCGGAAAGTTAGCAGTAGATTGTAACATTTCTGTTAGGTAAAGCTCTAAACTTGTTTTATTACGATCGTCTTTATCAGGATCATCATTCTTAATCGCTATTAACAACTGATCAAAATATAATTTTGTCATATTCTGATTATTATCAAGAGATTGCCTAAAACCTTGCCTTAATTCAAATAATGGTATATTATCGTGTATTATTATTTTACCAGTTTTAGCAAACAAAACTGTACGATCTTTCGGAATTCTATTATCAAATAAAATTACTCCCTCCAAAGTACCGTCTGAATTTTTTTTATCGAGGTAAATTGTAAAATCTTTCGATATCTGGTTAAAAGTTTTTGCATCAATAATATTTGTTGATACATAATTTTGACGGAAATTATTAAGATCATGTTTTAATTTACTATAAGAAAAAGGCATTAAATATAAAGATATATAGTAAGAAATTATAGTGGTACAAGTAACAATAAGTAGTGCCGGCTGCGCCAAGGCAAAATTACTAAGACCAGCTATTCTAAGTATAATTAACTGCCTATTTTCTTGTAGCTTACTATAAACATATATTACTGCTAACACAGAAATAAAAGGTGAAATCATAAAAAATATTGAAGGTACTATAAGGATAATTAATTGCAGAAAATCAATTAATTTTACTCCCCTTTCTAGTAAGTATAATAACTTCAATATCTGTGTAATCCACACCAGGGTAGTTAGTACAAAAGTTAACGTTATAAAAGGATAAAGGATAGTTTGTGCAATGTATTTTTTATAAATTGTCATTAAAAATTATTTAATTTGTTTCAACTAGAGGAACATCAAGGTTTTCATCAGATATTGATTGTA
>JQIA01001944.1_pt1 | contig 11088 bp, 13 predicted proteins | sample 811431 | NCBI WGS metagenome assembly JQIA01 (sample SAMN02998118, study PRJNA258478) | marine sediment metagenome | biome: marine; feature: seafloor; material: sediment; isolation source: oil-polluted sediment collected from 3 locations (0.5 km, 0.7 km and 0.9 km)... | place: USA: Gulf of Mexico ... | reverse complement strand
CCGTATGAGGTGAAAGTCTCACGTACGGTTCTTAGGGGACTTGGGACTGGTAACAGTCCCCGGTTACCCGGCGATTGCAAAAAGCGGCGCCGCTTCGCTCTGCAACTTTTTGCAACCGGTTAGCTCAAACGTTAACCATCAAAAATAAAACTTGATATCACATGATTTATGACCTATAATAAGCACATAATTATGACCTAAATAAAAAAGGTGAAATCATGGAATCTGTATTAGCAAATTGTTCGGCAAGTATTTCAGAGTTAAAAAAAAATCCTTCAATGCTTATTGAACAATCTGACGGTGAACCTATTGCCATCCTAAACCATAACAAACCAACTGCTTATTTAATCCCAGCTGCAACCTACGCTGCATTACTTGAAAAAATCGAGGATTATCACTTAGGTTTAACAATTCAAGAACGTCAAAATGAAAAAAAATCAGCTGTGGAAATAACGTTAGATGAGTTATAAATTAAAGTTTCTTCCATCGGCTCTCAAAGAATGGCAAAAATTAGATAATTATATTAAAGCAAAGTTTAAAAAAAAGTTAAAAGAACGTCTTGATTCTCCACATGTAAACAGTTGTAAGCTTTCTGGTTTTAAAAATCATTACAAAATTAAACTTAGAACAATTGGCTATCGCCTTGTTTATGAAGTAATTGACGAAGAAATATATGTTTTGGTAATTGCAATCGGTAAAAGAGATAAAAATCTGGTTTATAAAAAGGCAAGCCAAAGAAAAAACTGAGAATGGTTAACAATTGCACTCAAGCTGACCAAAAAAGCCGAGCTTGGATATCGTTTAATTTGAAGGCTGTCGTGTCGGCTTTTTCGTCAGCATACTGCAGCGTTGTGTTTCACTACCAATTTTAAAAAATTCAAACAGGGTTCGTTACGATAGATTATTTCAACTTGACATTGATACCAATAATGATGCCAATAATACATGAAAAGCATAGCTGAAAAATTAAAGCCATTCTAAAAGAATTCTAAAGATGTAAAATTTTCAGAATTATGCAAAGTATGTGATTTTTACTTTGGAGATGCACGACAATCAGGTTCAAGCCACAGAGTTTACAAAACACCTTGGAGAGGTGACCCTCGTGTTAATATCCAAAACTCCAAAGGTAAAGCAAAAGCTTATCAAGTAAGGCAAGTATTAAAAGCTATTGAAAGGTTGGAGGTAGAAAATGGCATTAAAAAATGATCATTATACATATCGTGTGACTTGGTCAGCAGAAGACGATGAATATGTGGGATTATGTGCTGAATTTCCAAGTTTAAGCTGGTTAGCCGACTCACAGGAGGCTGCTTTAAAAGGTATCAGAAATATTGTCGCTGAAGTAATAGAAGACATGAAAGACAACAATGAGAAAGTACCTGAACCCATTGCTGTTTAAAATTATAGTGGAAAATTTATGGTACGGGTCCCTCCTGAAATCCACCGTGCTCTTGCTCTGAAAGCAGCAGGCTTTGACGGTTCAAATTTTAATACTTTTTTTTAAGTTCGTGGTGAGTTCGCTTTGGCATCGCCTGAGCTTAGTGTTATGGGATTACTTATGAAAAAAATACTGGTTATATTTGGAAGTCATAATAAGAAAGGTGCAGGTTCAAAAACAGTTGAAATATTTAAGTCAAAACTTGCCAGCACGGAATATTCCTTTGAAACAGTATTTCTGTCTGACTATGAGATAAATTCATGCCGGGGGTGTACTGTATGTTTTAAAAAGAAAGAATGTATTATAAAGGATGATGTAACTTCAATTGTTGAAAAAATGAAATCATCAGATGGCATAATCTTTGTGACACCTATCTATGCGATGAATATATCTGGTTTGTTGAAAACATTTATTGATAGAATAAGCTACATGCTTCACAAGCCCGCGCTATATGAAAAACATTCATATATCATTATTACTACTGACGTTGGTGGTTTTAAACCTATATCAGCATATATGAGATACCTGATGAATGCCTTTGGGATTTATAATACGGGTTACACGGGGGTAATTGCAAAATTTATTAAGAAAGATGAAAATTACCAGAATCAAATATCTGATGCTATGACTGTTGAAGTAGAAAAGTTTAAAAACTTATTAAATCGAGGGGAAAATTATAAACCAAAATTCACACAAATTCTAAGATTTAATTTATGGAAAACCAGTGCCATAATGAAGAAAAATATTTATCCTGGAGATTACAAGTACTGGGAAGAAAATGGATGGCTTGACAAGGATTATTATTATCCAATTAAAATTAATATAATTCAAAAGATATTATTAAAAATAATTCAGAAAAAAATTAGAAAGAAGATTGAAAAGACTGTTTAGTTTGGGAACTATTTAATTATATTGAAGATGATTTTCTGACAAAATTTATCAAATAAAATCGCAGAGCAATGCACTAAAGCAGATCCGAAAAGCCGAGTATGGGTGTCGTCATTTGTAAGTTTATCGTGCAATCATAAGTAGGTTTTTAATAATTTCAACCAGTCTCGGCGGCTTTTTTGGCTGCTTACTGCGGCGTTAACCCTATATACTCAAATTTAAAGGAATTACATGAAAATAATAAAGACAATCGTATTATCTATCCTTACCCTTTTTACTGTTTCCTGTTCACAAGAAACAGCTACTCAAAAAGAGCTTATCGAGATAAAGCAGTTACTTATTGAAATAAACCAAAAACTTGGAGAAGGTAAAAATAATAATACAGGAGCACAAAGGGATAGTTTGGCTAGTATCAATCAAGCAAGTTTGGATTTTAAGAGGCAAGGAGCAAACTTTGAGGAATTAGACAAAATTTCACTTCCTGAAAATCCATCCAAAGATCAAGTAAAAGAATACATAAGAAAAATTTGTGTTGCCTCAGCAAAACAAAACACATACTCAGATAGTGATCCACAAGTTTTTATGCTTTCAAAAATTGGCAATAACAACTTGGAGTTACTTTTGAATACCAATCTTAATCATCAAGGTGATTTTTATATTGTTCCAACGGTAATTCAACTTGTAGAAGAAAAAGATAAAGAATTAATTATAAAACACCTTCCTTACAAAAAAGATTTAGTAAAGGTTATTACCCAAAAAGGCTGGGAAAAAGATGCCAAGACAATTTTATATAACGAATTGAGACAAATTCCCCACTACCTGCCAACTGAATGGATCAAAGCTATTGCTAACCTGCAAGAATCTTGCATTTATGAAGACTTAAAACAATATTTAATTCTGGGCTCAAATAAAAAATGGACTTATGAAGCTATCAAACTGCTACCAGGAATTGAGTTAGACGATACTGTCATAAAAGCTTGGGAAAATGCAAAACGAGAACAGTGGTCAAGAAGTTCATTTGCCCCAATAGCATTAGCTCATGGGCAAGCTGATGCTCTTGCTGTAATTGTTGATTCGTTAGACAGTTCTCCCAATGACCATAATTCTGTAAGACATCCAAGAAAACACATATTGCAATACACTTACGCTACTGGTAGCAATAATGAGATAAGAAGCTGGTACGATGAAAATAAAAACAAATTGTTTTTCGATACAGAAAACAGAAAATATATCGTTAATAAATAGCTAACGGGGTTAACAAAAGCATTAAAAGCGACGGTGCACCTTATGCTTGGCGTTATCCTATCCGCTACTGTTTGTGAAAATAATTAACGAAACATTAATTTGGGAGGTTCAGCAATGCCTGGTAAAGATGAAGTGTTGGCTATTCTGCAAATCGGCGTTATTGGCCTGGGATTTCTACTTGCCGTTCTTGCATACAATTTGCTAACCAAGGAACAAAAGCAAAATACCCCTAGATCGGATATCCTAAAGTCTATATATGTTTTCATGTCTTTTTCGGTCGTGCTCTGTGTCATAGGAATTGTCTCTCAAGTATTTGATATACAAAAGGGGAATTCCCCCCCTCCACCTACAAGTTCCTCTCTTGAAACAAATAATGTCTTATATAGTTATTTTCCATATGGAGATTCAGACAATCCTCGTTTTTGCAATGACGGCAAATTTGAATATTCAGAAGAAAAAACAAGTTTAACTGGTACAAATTATATACAAGGGATGAGTACTGCAACAATTATAGGTAAGAATAATAGATCATCCAGTGATCCTGTCTCCACACATGGATATAAAAATCCATTTTATTTACAAATGGCTCTCCCTAGAACAGTTGCTTTTCTAAAGAATAGAACCAGAGTTTATCAAGGCTATGTTCTTTTTGAATACGATTATGAAGATGGGCTTAGTGCGGTAATCTGTCCGATTGTGGCTTCTCCTGAGCCTACTGATAAAGGGTTGAGTGAAAAAGAAGCAAAAGAAAAATGGCCAATCTTAAATGCACCATGCCGCCCCCTGATTATAAATGAAGAATGGGATCTCATGAAAAATGATCCAAAAGGATAACAAAATAAATTAACGCTATGTAAATTCCACCACGATCCATTTGCACCGGTTATTTGTGCCGTTAATTACACAGGATCAAATTAGATGAAAACCAGCAGATGAGGATAAACATATGGCAAGTACATTTGGAAAACTGTTCAGGGTAACAACCTTTGGTGAATCACATTGCAAGGGAGTTGGTGCCATTATTGACGGCTGCCCTTCCGGTATGGAGTTGAATGAATCAGATATCCAGACCCAACTGGGCCGGAGAAGGCCGGGCCAGAGTGCTGTGGCAACTGAGCGAGATGAAAAAGACCGGGTCACCATACAGTCTGGTACAGAGCTTGGAAAAACCCTGGGCACGTCCATCTCCCTCTTTGTTCCAAACCAGGATCAGCGCCCCAACGATTATGCCGACATAGTAAATATCCCACGGCCCTCTCATGCAGACTATACCTACCAGATGAAATATGGCACCCGGGCGTCAAGCGGCGGTGGCCGATCTTCGGCCAGGGAAACCATCGGGCGGGTCGGCGGCGGGGCCATTGCTGAAAAATTTTTACTGACTCGTCATGGAGTTGAGATTGTTGCCTGGGTCAGCTCTGTGGAAAATTTGGATGCCAAAAGCCCTGACCTGCACACCATTAATAGAAAAAAAGTGGACCAGAACATGATCCGATGCCCAGATCCTGATGCTGCCACGTCCATGGAAAAAATAATTCTCCAAGCTAAGAATGAAAAGAATTCCGTTGGCGGTATTGTCAGCTGTGTGTGCAGAAATGTTCCTCCAGGGCTCGGGGAGCCAGTCTTTGATAAACTTGAAGCTATGCTGGCTATGGCAATGCTCTCCATCCCGGCCACCAAGGGATTTGATATCGGATCTGGCTTTGAAGGAACCAGAATGAAAGGATCAGATCACAATGATCCTTTTGTTTTAAAAGGAGATAGACTAGGCACCCGAACCAATTTCAGCGGCGGCATCCAGGGTGGAATCTCAAATGGGGAGCCCATTGTCTTCCGTGTGGCCTTTAAGCCGCCGGCAACAATCGGGCTGCCTCAAACGACTGCGGACTTTAACGGGAACTCTGCGATTCTTGAAGCAAAGGGGCGCCATGATCCTTGCGTAGTGGCACGGGCGGTTCCCATTGTGGAAAGCATGGCAGCTCTTGTTATTGCAGATTGTTTACTCCAGCACCAGTCAAGGAGTGATTTTTAGCTCCCTTAACAGCGACGGTCATGACAAACTTGAGACCATATATTAAACTTAATTATTGCACTATTTAATTCAACAAGCCAAGTGAAGCGTACAAGCCGGTTATTTAGGGTGTTCTGTAACGAGTATAAATAAACATGATAATAACCAACCCATTAATTATTGTCACATTTTCGATAATTATATTTTTACTGTCTTTATGCAATGCTGACGATAAATCTATTAATCCGCAGTTTTATGGAGACACTTTTGATTGGAAGAATTCTGGGCTATTAGAGTTTATTGAAATATTGAAAAATAAACAAAGTGAAGTATGTCCAACATACTCCATTTATGGTTTTCATGATAAGTGGGTAAAAGAATATTTCACAGCTTATTGCAATTATAGATTCTCAAGAACCGTGCGCAAATGTTTGCAGCGTTTATTCATCTTTTCGTGATTGCAATTTATCAGCAGTAGGAAAAGAAGCTGCTTATATTATAAAGGGATTCAGGTCTGAGTAGATACCCTTCAGATTTAAACTTCAGTGAAATTACAGAAACTCATATAGAAATTTCTCTCATTCATACCGGGTCATGGGGGTTTGAATCATTTGAATAAACGTCATTTTCTGTGCCTACAAAAATCAGAGTGACATCTCATGATAGTTTTTTTGTTCATGCAGATTCTGTAAAGAACCTTGCAGATTTAACACAACAGATAAAAGAAAATTCGATATTCTCAGATTTGATGTTAAAAAAAATAATAGAGCATCAAATACATTTTGGAGAACATGATGGGTAATATTTAAACATCTTAAATGCTAACAATGGTGCCCCAGCGGGGTAAACAGTCACCTTTTTTTGCAACGAGCCGCAAAAAACTGCCTATTCACCCAAACACTCTGTTCGCAGCGTTGTGCATTTTGCAATATCGCGTGTAATGAAAATTCTTGAATCCGAGGAGAGCTATGAAAACAATTATTTTATCATTAATATTTGTACTGCTTTTTTCACTTAATTTGTCTGCCTCCGAATTTATATTTTGGACTCATAGCCTCCAAGGGCAAACCTACATCGATAAAAAAGGAGACTTGAGAGGGAAAGAGCATGCCGGTAAAAGGGCCTTTCATCTTGAATTAGTCCGAGAGATGATGGTTATCATGAAGCATCCTATAAAAATTGAGCCGTATCCATTTCTCAGATGTTTAAAAATGGTTCAAAATAACTCTAATATGGCTTTGTTTAACGTAAGTAGAACTCCTGAAAGAGAAGCCACCGCCAAATGGGTTGGGCCTATTGGGCCTATCCAAGTAGAAAAGGACTACTTTTATGAGATGAAAAACTCTCCAACAGGAATAACATCATTAGGGGATGCGAAAAAGGTTGACACGATATGCGTTTTAAATGGAGGCGTACACCATCGTATGTTACTGAAAAACGATTTCGCGAACTTATTTACCAATGTTAGTTATGTTAATTGTTTCAAAATGTTAAAAGCCGGAAGAGTCAACTTAACTCTATCTGCATGTAGTTCTGTCTCAGAAAAGTTGAAAGAAGCAGGCATAGGATTGGATCAAATTCAACAGACTCCTGTTATGCTATTAGAATCGGAAGGATACATTGCTTTTTCAAAAAACACTTCTGATAATATAATAAAACAGTGGCAAGGTGCATTCGATCAGCTTAAAAAGTCAGGAAAATATCAACTACTGTATAAACTATATTTTTTACCTGAAATATCAACTTAAATAAAAATATCGAACAACAATAGAATGAACACCGACTTTGACTCACCATTTTTTTAAGAAAGTGTATTGGAAGTTTTGATATTTATTCCGTATCAATTTCTGAGAAAGCAGGTCAAAGCGGTTTATTCAGAAGGTTAAGTGAAACAAATGGAAAATATACCAACAGAAAAAGACTGGGGCGATTATATTAGTGATATGGATTCAAGCTATGCTCATGAAATGTTTTTTGCAAAAACAAACAAAGAAATGCAAGATAGCTTCAGGGAAAATGTTCTTGGAAGAGTAGAAAATTTACGTTGGATGCCCGAGAAACCTTTTCAATATTATATGCTTGGCTTAAGAGATTATGTCATGTCCGGTAATTTTGGTTTTCACGATAAGGCTGATGCATCAAGCTGTTACTTAGAGCTAATAATTCAAAAATTAGAGGAACAACCAGATCATATCAAACCAATATTATCAGATTTATTAGAAGCAGCAGAATATGTTGGAAATAATCAAAAAGAATATGATGCAGATGAAGATATATACGGTATTTTCAAAGAAAAACTCAATATAATTAAAAAATTCTCCAGGTGACAACCAAAACTGGCTCCATCTTTTCAATCGATTTAGTTGTCTAAATTACAATATTTTTTTAAAGTCTGTGGTAAATTTGCTTTGGCTGCCTCTGACTTCTAACGTTATCAGGATGGTTCACAATAAAACTAAAACAAAAAAAATCATACAGATTCGGATTATCGATGGAATTTGAAACAAAAGAAGATTACGAGTTATATAACAACCATGAAAAGAACATTGAGTTTGTTCAAAATTGATGGATTCCGGAAGTAGTGGACTTCATGGAAATTGATTATGAAAAGTTTAATATTACCAAACGAATGAAGCACCAAGAAAACAAAAAAGACATACCTGTTTAGAATTCTTGGTATTATAAGAATTCCGGTAAGGAAAATAAATCATCTATCCAGGCGTTTAACCCACGACGTTACGTAAGGTATATCATGAAAAAGGAATCTCATAAGATAATTACGAGAAAAGCAATTGATATTTACTGTGGAACCCGACACACTCAGCTAACTAATGCGATGAATGATAATCGCATGAGATCAGCCGTTGTGAAAGGCTCCATTGATGAAGATGGAAAAACTTTTACGCGACTTTTGAATTGGCACTTTTACCCTTCAAATTCAACGCTAAAGAATCAAGAGCAGGTAGACTGTTATATCTTTTCAGATATTGTTACACCAACATCTGAACGGATATTAACAAAAAGACAGAACGATTTTATGCGGCTAGTAAAACAGGGCCCGTCATATTGGTTATTTAAAGTGTTTGGCAGAATTTTGCACCACATCCAGGATATGAGTACGCCATCTCATGTATTTCCAATATATCACTCCAGCGGTAAAAAGAGTGATCCTTATGAAATTTACCTGGTTGAAGAGTCAAATAGAATATTTAAAAAGGCATTAGAAGGAAGTAGTAATTTCTATGATGCCATGTCTTCAGAATTAACTGGAGACTTTCTTCAACTATATCACGAGGCAGCGAGCAGGTTACTAGATCACCTTAAGCCGGAAAATAGTCATTTTAGCTATTTGTTAAACAACAGTGCAGTAGAAGGTGATACAAGCCTTTTTTGGGAAGCACATAATCCTGATGAAAACTATAAAGATTCTCCGTGCAAGATAGAAGGATTTGGGGTGTTTGGAAAATTAAGTCGTAGCTACGGTGTATCTGCACCCGTTGAAATTAACGGAAGCATATGTAAAGTAGATGAATCGGTTTACTTAAAATTGGCCACAGATATGGTGACTATGGCAATAAAAGATACCATGACTGCCTTAGTTTTATTTGAGGAATTGATTGCCCAAGAATTTGAAGGTCATCGGTTTGGACTGGATGATCCTGACTCATATGATGACTGATAAATTATGCGTGGCTTATTTGGTCCTTCTTAGAAAAAGTAGACACAATATCACTTGTAAAGTGATGTCTAATTTAATAGAGAGATCAGTCTAATCCTACTTTTTTAAAGGCAGGTTTCCAAGTGTGGTAATTAATGGAATTTGCAAACAATGGGTTTTTGTTTCTATTTAATAAAAACATATGGTGATTCAAACTTAGTCTTGGTTTTTATATTTTGTAGGGCATCATTTACTGAGGTTAATCAATCAGAAATGTAATTTAAAATGATGACTGACAACCTGTTATTCTTTTTATATAATTACATTGAGAAACGTTTTTAGTGGTAGTAAGATAATTGGTGCTGGGATATGGTTTGTTCTTTCATGCTAATATAACCATATTGAATATTTGTAGAGGTGAAGAATGAAAAAAACTGTAACTTTCCTATTTTTCTTCTGTTTACTATCATGCTGTCAAACAGTATTAGCAGAAAACAAAACAATTACCTTCTCAACACATATAAAAAAGGATTCCATTTTATTTAAAAAAACTTATGCCATAATGGACGAAACTTTCAGACGACTCGGGTATTCGTTCAAAATGGAGTCCTACCCTGCACTCAGAGCACTTCAGCGAGCAAATGATGGCTATACTGATGGTGAGGCTCATCGCATTTTTGGTATTGAGCAAAAATATACCAACTTGGTTAGAATTCCAGAAATACAAATGAGAATCTATAACTATGCATACTCGCTAAAGCCGATTAAGATCGAAAATGGATGGTCAGGTTTGGGTGAGTACAATGTGGCTGTTAGAAGGGGGTCTATTTTTGTTTCTGAGATGGCACAAAAGCATGCAAAATCGGTATATGAATTAAACAACCATGAAAGCCTCTTCAAATTTCTCATCGCTGGTCGAGCAGATATTGCTATTAATAGTCCAATACAAGTGAAAGATATGTTGAAAGATCCTCAATTCCAAAATATCAAGCTTACTAAGCATGAACCTCCTTTAACAGCATTGCCAATTTTCGCATATCTAAATAAAAAACACGATTCTCTTGTCCCTCTTATTGCTGAAAAATTGCGTGACATGAAGATTGATGGAACATACAACGAGATTATGAAGAAGTTTCGTGTCCAATATTAACATAGTCGCTAAATTGATGTGGTCTTTGCCGCTTAACTTTACATTTATGGGAAAATATGAGTTATTTCAAGCGTTAGGCCGCATAGTAGAGTACGTTAATAAGTTGTATAATTAAGGAGTATCAGTGAATCTTTGGAATCTCTTCCCTGAATTTTTATTGAAGATTGATGGTATTTTACGATTACCATACTTGGCGATTCTTTTTTACCTTTATGTGTTTTATGCCATGGTCAAGAATGCTGGAGAACGAATATACTTGACTGTGTTTGTGTTATTAACCTTGGTGGCAAGTGTCATTATGCTCAAAAATATGGTGCCTCCGGTTGGCAAAATCATTCCGCCATCAACTTTACTGCTAGTAATGATAATGCCAATAGCAATATTGGTTTTAAAACTCTACAAAAAAGCGTACAACGAGGCTCGTCTCTGGTTTGTAGTGACTTTGGCAGGGTGGCTCCATAGCATTAGCTGGAGCGTATGGCTGTTTGCTTTGGCAAGAAGTTAACACAAAGTCTATGGTCGCCTAACATTCACTTGAACTCAGGCAGAGCTACGCACGTGTATTTTTAAACGTTGTTGTTTTTTGAAGTCTGTAGCTAACCACGTCCGGCTCGGTTAAGAGCGGCGTTGAAGCTGTAGAATAAGTAAAATAGTTCATTAACAGGCTGATATTATTAGAATAATGTGCTATAGTAGAC
>JQIA01001943.1_pt1 | contig 11089 bp, 10 predicted proteins | sample 811431 | NCBI WGS metagenome assembly JQIA01 (sample SAMN02998118, study PRJNA258478) | marine sediment metagenome | biome: marine; feature: seafloor; material: sediment; isolation source: oil-polluted sediment collected from 3 locations (0.5 km, 0.7 km and 0.9 km)... | place: USA: Gulf of Mexico ... | reverse complement strand
CACCACGTAGCATTTTTGCACGTGCGTCATTTCCAAATAATACGTCTTTTGCAGCCATGTTATTTATTCCTATATGTGTTTTTATTTATTTGTATTGTAGGTCGTCACGAGTAAAACGAGGTACGACATCAACAAGATTAATTACTCTACAATGGCTAAAATGTCAGCTTCAGAAAGGATCAATACTTCTTCACCGTCAATTTTTTCAGTTTTAGCACCGTAACCTTCAGAAAAAATCACTTGATCGCCAATTTTTACATCTAATGGGCGCACTTCACCATTTTCTAAAATTCTACCATTGCCAACTGCAACAACTTCACCGCGAGTAGACTTTTCTGCCGCGCTACCTGTTAGCACAATGCCACCCGCTGATTTTGATTCAACTTCTTTACGTTTTACAATTACGCGATCGTGTAATGGACGAATGCTCATTTTTCTCTCCAGAGGATATAAGTTAATAGGTTGGTTTACATTGTTTTATTGATAGTAGAAATGGGGATAAAAACCGTATTCACAAGTCTTTTTACTACTTTTTTACTTTTGTTAGTTTTACTCTTTACGTTCAAACTCACCTTCAATAGTTTCACTTTGATGATGTGAAATTGGTTTGGCTTCTTGTTTAAAGTTATCATGCGTACGTTGAGTAAATGCTTCATGCTGATAAACATTGCCCGAATGATAGTTTGTTGAGTTTACATTTTGAACGTTATTTACTTTAATGTGACGCTGTACAATATGCGCTAGTGCGGTGCGTATTTGTGGTATTAATAAAGACAGACCTATAGCATCGGTAACAAAACCAGGGGTTACTAATAAAATCCCTGCCACTAATAACATAAAACCGGTGACGATTTCATTTGAAGGCATTTCCCCTCGTGCCATTTTAGTTTGTACAGATTGCATTGTTGCTAAGCCTTGTTGACGAACATATTTTGCACCAAGCCAAGCACTAATAATGACAATAGCAACTGTTGGCCATGCGCCAATTAGCTCACCAACTTGCATTAATACCGCAATTTCAATCACAGGAACAACAATAAAAAGTATAAATAATATCTGAAACATAATAATTCCTTATTTTTTCTGTAATTTATATGGGGGGTATCAGGTCTTTTTCAAGGCGAATGTAAGATGCTTAAGCTTTTGTTAATTCTTAAGGTATAATATTTTAGATTAAATAATGGCCATTAGTATAAAGTAAATGACCATTATTTATAATTTTTAATACTGTTTTTAAGACTATAACCTAGGTTTAAGTACTCGCATTAAATGCTCGTTTCGCTAAACAACGTCAGAATAAGTAGTACCTTTATGCTGTAGTTGCTTTGTGATTTGTTAAAAGTTATTACCTTGAACATCCAGCAAGGTAATAAGCATTATTTAAACTGGATATCAAAATAATTAAAGTAGTACCGATGAAACAATTATCTTCTTTATATCACTTATTTTTAGTTGCCCTTATTAGTATTGCAACGTTATTACCTCTATCTAGCCAAGCACAACAATCAATTTTTGATACCTCAAATGCTTCATTATTCAGTAATGATGGTGAGTTTTTAAGCGTAGACCAAGCTTTTAGTTTTAATTTTGATCAACAGAGTCATCAATTACGTATTAGTTTTGAGATTAACGAAGGTTATTATTTATATCGTCATCAATTTAAGTTCTCCAGTGAAAATGCAACCTTTTCAACAGTGATTTTACCCGAAGGTATTGATCATGAAGATGAGTTTTTTGGTGTTCAGCAAATTTATCAGAATCAATTAAGCTTCATTATCAATATAAATCAAGCCGCTGAAAATGCTTCTATTACTGTTCGTTATCAAGGTTGTGCCGATAAAGGTTTATGCTATCCGCCAACCAAAAAGATTATTGATTTAGATATAGTTGATTTAGATAAGGTAACGGAAAGTAAAGATGCTACGACTGTTTTATCCGCATTAAATGTATCAACAAATCATGTTGCTGAAGCAAATTCAATCACTACATCGGTAAAACAAATAAAGCCTGCTAGTGAGCAACATCAATTAGCCGATATGCTAAAACAAGATAGCTTGTTATTCACCTTAGTTGCTTTTTTTGTTGGCGGTCTGCTTTTATCATTCACACCTTGCGTATTTCCTATGTACCCTATTCTTACGGGTATTATTGTTGGTGCAGGCAGTAATTCAACAACGCCTTTAACGACAAGAAAAGCCTTTACTTTATCGTTTTTTTACGTGCAAGGCATGGCAGTAACTTATACATTATTGGGGATAGTAGTTGCTTTAGCAGGCGCACAGTTTCAAGCTATATTTCAGCATCCATATGTATTAATTGGCTTAAGTATATTATTTATCTTTTTAGCGCTGTCTATGTTCGGCGTGTTCAATTTAGCATTACCGGCAAGTTGGCAAAATAAGTTGAACAATATCAGCAATAAACAAAAGGGCGGTTCTATTGCTGGTGTTGTTATGATGGGTGTTATTTCAGGTTTAGTTGCTTCTCCTTGTACTACAGCACCGTTAACGGGCGCATTATTATATATTTCTCAAACAGGAGACGTATTATTGGGTGCATCTGCTTTATATGCTTTAAGTTTAGGGATGGGCTTACCTTTACTTATTCTCGGTAGTTCTGGCGGTAAATTACTCCCTAAAGCGGGCGCATGGATGAATATAATTAAAAATATTTTTGGTTTATTACTACTTGCTGTACCTATCTTTTTATTAGAGCGTTTTATTCCTGAAGTGATTAGTCAAGCACTATGGATTACTTTGCTGCTGAGTACTGCGAGTTATTTTTATGTTGTTAATATCAATACTCAAAGCAGCGCTCAAAATAATAAAGGTTTTTGGTTTGGGTTACGTTCATTAGGTATATTTTTGATGCTGTTTGTTGGTGCAAACATGGCTTATCAGTTGGTTTTTTCAAATCAAAATGTTGTCAACACAATAACGGTACAACAAAAACAAATACAGCACTTTACACAAATCACTACGCTAGCTGAATTGGAAGAAGCTGTTGCTCAAGCAAATAAAAAAAATAAAACTGTGATGGTAGATTTATATGCAGATTGGTGTATAGCTTGTAAAGAGTTTGAGCAGTACACCTTTCCTGATCGATCAGTACAACGTGCATTAGCCAATACCGTATTACTACAAATAGATTTAACCGACACAAATGCAGAGAAGAATATTGAACTAATGCAGCATTTTAATGTATTTGGTTTACCGTCAATATTATTTTTTGATTTACATGGAAAAGAATTAATTCAACAACGAGTGACTGGTTTTATGGGAGCAGAGAAGTTTAGTGCGCATATTGAGGCTATCTTTTAATTCGTCCGAAGGAATTGGTTTAAACCCCCGTCTTTAGACGGGGGTTGTTTAGTTTTGTTAAATAAGGCTGACGTAGAGAAAAATTATTCGCTAATGTTTGAGGTTAGGCTTTGAAGAAGCTGTGTTAGAGTGCAAGGCGTTGATTAAATAGAGTGGCGGTTCTCTATAACTACTTCAATATTTCAAGAATGCTTCTACACCATGTAGGAGCACGCTAAACCAGCACTAGGAAGAATACCTGAACCAATTATGTTCTTCGTTGCAAACGGTTTTAAGGCAACACCTATGGATAAAATAGACAACTTGATTATAAAGCTAGCATAAGTTAGGAATTCTAGACTGGATTAGTTATATACTTTGCTTTTCCAATAACCATCCTGAATATGATTATCAATAAAATCAAAAAGCTCTGCTTCTGGTACAGGTTTAGAGAAGTAATAACCTTGAATGATGTCACAGTCATTTTCGCTTAAACTGCGTAATTGCGCGCTTGTTTCAACGCCCTCAGCAATCACGATTAATCCTAAATTCTTCACCATTGCAATAGTCGACATAATAATTTGATAATCTGAATGATTTTCTAACATGCCGGAAATAAAACTTTTATCAATTTTAATCACATCAATAGGCATTTTTTTAATATAAGCCAACGAAGAGTAGCCGGTGCCAAAATCATCAATGGCAAAGCTAAAACCCATGGTTTTAAGGTTATTCATCATGGTAATCGTGTTATCAATATCTTTTACTAATGTTTGCTCCGTTAGCTCTAATTCAAAGTTATTTGCAGATAATGAAAATTCGTCTAATAAGCCTTGTAAATAATTGGGTAGGTTAGTATCAATAAACTGTCCAGCAGATAGGTTTATCGCTATTTTGAAATCAACTAGACCTTGGTTTTTTAGATCTACGGCTAACTCAAAACAGCGATGAATAATCCAGTAGCCTAGCTCAATCATATGCTGGGAGTTTTCTAAAATTGGAATGAAATCGTCTGGCGAAATCATGCCGCGCTCAGGGTGATGCCAACGTAATAAAGCTTCAAACCCAAAGAGTTTTTTATTTTTTGCACATAATTGCGGTTGCAAACTCAAACTAAATTGTTGTTTAGCTAATGCTTGTCTAACCTCTCCTTCAAGCATAACCCGATGAGCTACACGTTGATACATCGCTGGATGATACACATGATACTGAGCACCACCATTGTCTTTAGCTTCATACATAGCAATGTCTGCGTGAGAAATTAAATCTTCAACTTTTTCACCTGCTGATTTAGTATATGCAATGCCAACGCTTGTAGAAACATAGAAAACACTCGATCCAAGTCGAATAGGCTCTTTAAACTGAGCAAGCAGTTGCTCTGCAATATTTATTGCTTCATCAACAGAGGATAAACCACCTAACACTAAGACAAACTCATCTCCACCAAAGCGACAAGCAAGATCTATTTTATCTGAGCTTAAACGCACACGGTCAGCAGCTTCAATAAGTAACTTATCTCCTTCACTGTGACCATTACTGTCATTTACTTTTTTAAAATCGTCTAAATCTAAAAATAATACGGCGACTCCGTGGCCATACCTGTCTATATTAGCGATAGACTTACGTAACTGATAATTAAGCATGTTTCTATTGGGTAAACCTGTTAGCAGGTCGTACATCGCAATATTTTCTAGCTCTTTAGTTTTTTGTTCTACTTCAATATTAAGCTGCTCTAATTCATAACTTAACCCTAATGCTGAGCTGGTTAATACTTCTAATTCATCTGAGAAGAAAATAGTCCGTTTCAGTTTTATGTGCCTAAATTGGTCAAATTTCTTATTAGCCAATAAAGGTAAGGCATTTGATAACCGTAATAAACGTTTGGTAAATGGACGAGCAACAAGATAAATTAAAAGGCCTACGGTAGTAAATAATGAAATTAAGGATAGTAAAAACTGCTTCCAGTACTTACTACTCTGTGTTTCAAATAGTGTAATATTATTGATTAATGCTAAGTAAAATATATCCTTATCATTTTCTGCCAAAGATAATAAATTAACCAAATAAATGTTTTCAGATAAATCGATTTGAACACCTTGTGCTAAAGCAATATTTATATCTTTTTGTTGGTTTGCTGCCATTAAAGACTGAGCTAATGGCATGTTGGATGCAGAAATTATTTTACCCTTATGCGAAGCCTTTAGCTGTGAGTCAAAGCTGATTACGGCGACATCACTGTTTAAAGAGGTTTTTATTGCATAAAGCATGTCCACTAGCGAAGCCGTCATTGTGACAACAACAACTTCACCTTGATTGTTTAATAAAGGCAAACTAAACAGCAATATGCATTGCTTTGGGCAATATATTTGATGGTGAGGCTGTTGAAGTTTTAGTACTTGATCAACATTTTCTTGTACGATGGTTGGTATAAGTGCTGTTGAAAAAAGGCTTTCTTTTTTCTTGTTAACTAACCAGATGTTTTCAACATTTAAGTTAAGCTGCAAACCATCAAATTGATCTGAAAGTTGTTGTGCAAAAACAGTAAAATCACGTTGTTGGGAAAACTGCGTTATTTCTGCAAAAGACTCCAACCAAACATTAAGCTTAGATCGCAAAATATCGCTATGCAGAGCAAATTGTGCTTGTCCTTGATCTAAAGTACCTTGTTGAAATTTTTTATAATCATCTTGCATACGTGATAACGATAGCGTAGAAAACCCTATCGCCAAAATTAGCAATGTAGAAACAATTAATATCAACAATTTTATTGGAACACTAATAAAGTTTTCTTTCATCAATAAAGCTCCCGTTAAAACCAATACATCAACTGCATAGCCCAAAGCTGCCAATGCTTGTTGTTATTTGCTATTGGGTTTGGAAATACGACAGGCGTTAATCTAGATGCTCCTTGAAACCAATGATACTCGAATCGAAGACGTAAGTTGTTTGAAAAATCATAAGACAAACCTAAGGTGGTATCTCTGTGATAAGCAAAATAAGCAGGAATAAAACCACCACTCTCTGCCTCTAATTTTTCACCATTTTTATCATTTTTATCATTATAAAATCGCTCATAACGCGCTAATAGGGTTAATTCTTCACTCACTTTATATCGAGATTGTACATAAGCGCCTTGGCCAACGACACTTTTTAAATATAAGGGCTGATAAAAACCTCGTGCTGTAAAATTTTCTTGGTATATTTCACTACTAAATTCCCAGTTTTCACCTTCATAAAGACTGTTTATCGTATAGAATTTAAAATCAAATTCACTGTCAAAAAAGGTATCGCCAGTATCATTGGCTTGATAACTAAATTCAGAATCTAAGTAAGATGCACCAAACCGCCATGATGAAAAAACTGGCTGCCAATAAAAACTAGCTTGAATGTCGCTATCATGTTTAACAACACCTTGGGCAAATTCACTTAACATTAGATCAGCTTGTTTACCTGAAATAGGAGAAGTGCCATAACTAAAATTAAAATCAAAATCACCGCAATCATCATTGTTATGGCTGATTTTTATTGCTATACCATCACCACCAACCGCAATATCTCGAAAACCATCAAAATAGACCGATTGAGGCAAAATAATACTTGGGCGCGCAAACGGAATATCTCTTGAGCTAGAATACAACCAATGATTATTTTTGAAACGACCAAGGTAAATATTAGCTTGCCAGTTTTGATGTTCATATACCGACCAATCTAATAAAGCATAGTCTACACGCACACCTTCAGCATAACGATTACCACCATTCAAATAAACAACTTGGCCGGTTAAGCGTAATTTATCATTTAACTGGTAGGAGCCATTTATGCCAACCTCTGTCAGTTTCGGGGATAAAGAGCCGTCATCGTTAACAAAATTGCTACCGTTAACATCAATCATTCCTTGAGCAGCAAAACCATGAAATTGAAAGTTTTCCTCTGTGGAGCTAGCATTAAACGTAAATAAATATAAGGCCACTGTCATCACCACAAACAACAATCTGTTCATTGGCATAGCTATTATTTTAATTGTTAATTTTAACAAAGTGCACCCCCTCTTTATCCATCATGTTTTCACTATACCCTATAGCACCAGGTGTGCTTTTTACCGCAGCAATCAGTTCTTGAGCTGTATTTACCATAGTAGGGGCTACACCCAAGCCCGAATAAGTTAGCTTATTCCAAATACGATCAAGTTGATAAGGGAACATTTGCAGGCGTTCTTTACTAAAACGCAAATGAAGAGCATGTTGCCTAGGTAAAATAAAGACGGTAATTCGATGTTCGTCAAGCCACTTCGTTTGTCGCATAGTATAAATGCGTCGTAATTGTGACGTTGTTAATACAGACTCATTTACTGACGAGTGCACAATAATATCAACAGCGTAAGCTGTTGAATTGAAACCACCCAAAAAAATAAGAAAACAAAAAAAATAAAATTTTTTGATAATATAGACCTTACTATATAAACAAGCCATTAAGTGATTGAATTTAACGCAATTAGTATTAACCACAAGAAAAAATTTTAAAATTAAACCTTGAAGATAATGAATAAATTGTAGTATTGATAAGTTCAAAAAGCTATAAAAACACATTACAAAACTGCAAAAAAATAGATTAAATCAGTATTTTGCTGTTATATTCTTCGAAACACCCCCAAATGTCGCTTATATGAAAATAAGTTGTTTTTTTTATTCACAGTGATGCATTTTTATGTAATTATTAATGTCATTCTATTTTAAAGGTGTTTTTACCGAAGATGACGGCTAAATTTAAAGTTTTAGTATTAAACGGCCCCAATTTGAATATGTTAGGTAAGCGCGAGCCTGAAATTTACGGTGCTCAAACCTTAGCAGAAATAATTGATTTATTAACGCTAAAAGCAGCAAATGAGCAAATAACATTAACGCACCTACAGGCGAATGCCGAACATAAAATAATTGACGCTATACACCAAGCTTTTCAAAAAATAGACTTTATCATCATTAATCCTGCGGCATTTACTCATACCAGCGTGGCAATACGTGATGCACTGTTATCGGTAGCTATTCCTTTTATCGAAGTACACTTATCGAATGTACACGCACGAGAAAAATTTAGACAACATTCTTATTTATCTGATGTTGCCATAGGTGTTATTTGTGGATTAGGAGCAAAAGGCTACGACTATGCGCTTGATTATGCAAAAAATTATTTAAATAAAGAACAAAACAAACATTAACAGTTACTGATTTGTCATTAACTTACTGTAAATTTATGCACAAACGAACATAAGGTATCACAATGGATATTCGTAAAATAAAAAAACTTATTGAATTAGTTGAAGAGTCAGGAATTAATGAATTAGAAATTTCTGAAGGTGAAGAGTCGGTACGTATTTGCCGTGGCGCACCAATAACGGCAGCACCAATCATGCAGGCCGCTCCTATTGCAGCAGCACCAGCACCAATAGCGGTTAATACTGCCTCAATTGAAACAGCTGATGCTGTCATAACCGGTCATATAGTACGTTCCCCTATGGTTGGTACTTTTTATGCTTCAGCGTCACCAGATTCTCCTGTATTTGCTAAAATAGGCCAACATGTCAACGCGGGAGATACATTATGTATTGTTGAAGCAATGAAAATGATGAACCAAATTGAAGCAGATAAATCAGGTGTTATCAAAGAAGTTTTAGCACAAAATGAAGATGCTATCGAATTTGACCAACCTTTATTCATCATTGAGTAAGTACTTACCTTTAAGTTTACATCCTCAACACATAAGGGTTATCCCATGTTAGATAAAGTTGTTATCGCCAATCGTGGCGAAATTGCCTTAAGAATATTACGCGCCTGTAAAGAGCTAGGTATAAAAACTGTTGCTGTGCACTCAGTCGCGGATAAAAATTTAAAGCACGTATTGTTAGCTGATGAAACTATCTGTATTGGTAAAGCACCAGCACCTGATAGTTACCTTAATATTCCAATGATTATTACCGCAGCCGAAGTCACTAATGCTGTGGCGATTCATCCTGGTTATGGTTTCTTAGCTGAAAATGCTGATTTTGCTGAGCAAGTTGAAAAGTCAGGTTTTGCTTTTATTGGCCCAACCGCTGAAAGCATTAGGATAATGGGCGATAAAGTTGCTGCGATAAGAGCAATGAAGGTAGCAGGTGTTCCTTGCGTTCCTGGTTCTGATGGGCCATTAACCGATGACGATGCTGTAAATAAAGCCCATGCTCAACGCATTGGTTATCCGGTTATTGTTAAAGCTGCTGGTGGTGGTGGTGGTCGTGGTATGCGTGTTGTTCGCACAGAAGCAGAGTTAGTTGATTCAATCGCGTTAACGAAAAAAGAAGCGGGCACTATTTTCAAAAATGACATGGTTTATATGGAAAAGTTTCTTGAAAACCCACGTCATGTTGAAATTCAAATCCTTGCCGATGGGCAAGGTAGAGCGATTCATCTAGGCGAACGCGACTGTTCAATGCAGCGTCGTCATCAAAAAGTTGTTGAAGAAGCACCTGCTCCAGGTATTACGCCAGAAATGCGCACTAAAATTGGTGAGCGTTGTTGTAATGCCTGTATAGAAATCAATTACCGCGGTGCAGGTACCTTCGAATTTCTATATGAAGATGGCGAGTTCTACTTCATTGAAATGAATACTCGTATTCAAGTAGAGCACCCTGTAACCGAAATGGTGACAGGCGTTGATTTAATAAAAGAACAGTTGCTTATTGCTTCTGGCCAGCCATTATCATACAGCCAAGAAGACATTAACGTGTCAGGCCATTCCATAGAATGTCGTATTAACGCTGAAGATCCACGTACTTTTATTCCTTCACCAGGTAAAATTACTCGCTTCCACCCACCAGGTGGTTTAGGTGTGCGTTGGGATTCGCATATTTATGCTGATTACTCTGTACCACCGCATTACGACTCTATGATTGGAAAATTGATCACATGGGGTGATAATCGTGAAACGGCAATTGCTCGTATGCGTAATGCATTGTCTGAACTAGTCATTGATGGCATTAAAACTAATATCACCTTGCACAAAAGTATTTTAAATGATCAAGGTTTCATCAACGGTGGTGCTAACATTCACTATTTAGAGAAAAAGCTAGCCGAAATAGAGTAAACCACTAAGTAATAGGCTTTAGATCCTCTAGAGCCTATAACTTACTTGTTAAAATGAAGTGAGTGTCTTGTAAAGGGCACCAATGACATAAGATAAAATAAAGCATGACAGAGCCATTAGAAAAGCCAATAGCTCCTGCCGATGATGATTGTTGTGGTGGCGGCGCTTGTAACCCCTGTGTTTGGGATCATTATTATGAAAAAGTAAAACTCTGGCGAATAGAGCAATCAAAAATAAAAGAACTTCTTGATAAAGATGAAAAGCAGAAATAAAGCCAGAAAATTATTTAGTTAACCTGATTAGGTATTGCTATTGGGCAATGCTAAACATTGAGCTAAACATTTATATCCTCATCATTTTATCCTGAGCATAAAAAAACCGACAAAAGTCGGTTTTTACTATTCAATTTTCTTCACAATGCTATAAAGCTAAAACTTAAAGCGCTTTAATTGCAGCATTTAAACGGCTCTTACTACGAGCTGCTTTGTTTTTATGAATAAGACCTTTAGTTGCATAACGATCTAAAATTGGTGTAGCGGCAGCTAATTCTTTAGTTGCTACTTCTTTGTCACCGGCTTCAATAGCTGCTAATACTTTTTTAACTAAAGTACGCATCATTGAGCGACGACTTGCATTGTTTTGACGGCGCTTTTCAGATTGTACTGCGCGCTTCTTAG
>JQIA01001942.1_pt1 | contig 11091 bp, 11 predicted proteins | sample 811431 | NCBI WGS metagenome assembly JQIA01 (sample SAMN02998118, study PRJNA258478) | marine sediment metagenome | biome: marine; feature: seafloor; material: sediment; isolation source: oil-polluted sediment collected from 3 locations (0.5 km, 0.7 km and 0.9 km)... | place: USA: Gulf of Mexico ... | reverse complement strand
TGCTAAGGATTGAATAGTTCTTAGGTACATGGATGTACCGTGAACCTCATGAAACCTTGGCAAGACTTCCAAAGCCTTTACGCCTATTGAACTTGTACCTTTTAAAACTGTCCGAACTATTGATGCCTATTAATACAATCAAAACTTTAGATATTTGGATTATGAAAGATGATAAAAAATCATCAAAAATTTGTGTCTGGGCAAAAATAATAAGTGAATATGTTCAATTATTTAACGAATAAAAATAATATCATTTAATTTCGGTAAAAATTGGGAAAATTTTTTAAAAATAATAAAAGAAAATATTTATAAATACTATGTTATATATGAATTTGATTGAAGTTATATTATTAAGTTTATCTTTGATATTGCTATTCTTTGTAGCTTTAAAAAATACAAAATCTATATCAATTAGTATCTTACTTAGTGCTTTGTTAGTGCCAGCTTTGTTTTTATCTATAGAAGGTATGTCTCAATTTGTAACGACTGATGAAAATTATATCGTCATGGAGTCTGTAGATTTACAAAATTCTGATATGAAACAGTGGTATTATGGTGCATATCGCACCTCCGACACAGTTGTAGGTACCTTGTTGAACTTATTTCAGAGACATACTTATATCGGTAAAATAGGGATAGACTTAAATGAATTAAAAATCTTAGCTAAAGTGTTACATTGGTTTTTTGGTTTTTTAATAATTATTGCTATATATCAACTTATTAATAAGCATTATATTTCTGAGAAACGAAAACTTCATTATTTTGTTATTTATTTTTACTCGGTTCTATTGCTTCCTCTAAATATTTTAGCATTAAAGATTGCTAGTTATAATCTTTATTCTATGCTTTTTGCTGTACTGACATTAGTATTGTTGTTAATAGCATTTAAAACAAAAAATGAAAAATATGCTTTGCTTGGCATTATTTGTGGAACATTGGCCGCACAAGAAAAATTAATTGCTTCCCCTTTTTTAGTACTTGCAATTATTAGCTTTGTTTATATGAAACTTAGTAATACTAGGAATATCAACTATTATACTTCTTTGTGTTATTCAATTTATTCAATGTTTATTGTTTTCTTAGTAAGTATAACTAGTTTTTTAATTGTGGCTATGGTAGTGAGGGAAGGTTCTATCCCTAATATAAGTTTATCAGCTGTGATGGGTATATTAGTGGGATATTTAAGCCCAATAATTAGAGTAATTAGAGGAGGAGCATTCCAAGAGTACTCAGTTGTTTATGCATTATTATTTACATTAAGTTTATTAAGTTTTGTTCCTATATATATATTTAAAATCAATTCTTGGCCAATAATAATAAGATTTTTTCAGTTTATACAAAACAATATTAGGGTAATAACCACAGTAACGATTTTATCTGTTTTATCTATAGGGATTATAGGTACATATTTTATAGATATATTTTTGTACCCATATTATCCAGTCTCCAATGGTAACTATCTATCTTCTTATATGTGGGCGGGATTTATAATACATTTTGATGCTAAAGATTTTTTTGTACATACTATTTCCTATATTGCAGCAATGTATGGTTTTTTTATTAATACTATTCCATCTGTTTATCTTATAATATTATTTTTATTATTATGGAATCAACAAACTGAGCAAAAGTACAGTAATTTATCTACTTGGAGAATAATTTTATTATTGATATTGAGTATTCCATTCTTTTATGCAATGGCCAATATTCCAATGGAAAATAATTACTTTAATATTTTTACATTTATAGTAATTTTAATAGTTGGATTAGAATTCAATAAAGTTTTAAATTACTATGATAGGTTTATCAGCTCTATTTTAGTTTCTCTATTTGCAATTTTCTTAATTATTGAAGTATTACCTTTTCGACCTATTATAGGATTTTTTTTACCAATTTGGAATCAACCAAATATTGAACAATATAATAATCTTGAACCAGGACAAACTTATGTTGGTTGGTGGGCAAGCGGAGAGGAGGCATTTCTTGTGGGTAAACAGATAGAAAAGATGGTTTTAACTGGTAAAATTTCAAATATTAATACTATTAATATTTATGGTGGGCATGATTGGATTTTTACTGGTTCTACTGCAGAATGGCCTACAAAACCTAATTTTATTAAGACTCATTACCCAGCAAGACAGTTTAAAAATAGAAGATATACTAAATCAGACTATTATATGATAACTAGGAGAGCTATTGTTGAAGGATATATATTGCCGGATGAATTAGAACCATTTCTTACATTATCCTATCGTGGACTTATTCAGGTATGGGTATACAGAGGGGATCAACTGAAATCATATTGTCATAATAGAAAAAGAAAATCCGATTATAAATTAAAACAAGGACAACGTTATTCTCCGTGTACTAATTTTTAATCCTATATAGTTTTTTTGTTTTCAAAAAAATATTAAAATCTCTCCATCCATATTTATCAATATAAGTAATTGAAAAATATAAAATACAAATTATTTTTGAGAAAAATTTCAATCTCTGAAGCTTCCATTTATAATAACTTATTGATATTAAATTATTAATTTATAATATATTGTTTCTATTTAAATTAATTATTTAAAAAATTATTAAGCAAATGATGAATAAAATTTATGAATAAGAAACAACAAGATGATCTTGTTACAATGTATAATCAAGGTTGGGCTGGTGTATTAGAAAATGGTTGTGAAGATTTTGGTGATTTGGATGCCTCTTTGCTATTTATAAATAGATTAGATATACCAAAAGAATCTAAAATTTTAGAAATTGGATGTGCAGTTGGAAATTTATGTAATGAGTTATCAAAAATGAATTTTACTGATATAACTGGCATAGATATTTCTGATGCTGCCATTAATTATGGAAAAAATAAATATCCTCATTTAAATATTTCTAGTTATGAAGGAATTAATTTAAACTTTTCTGATGAAACCTTTGATATCTTGTTATCTTTTGATGTTGTTGAACATATTACTGATATCGATAGCCATTTTCAAGAAGCTGTAAAGATATTAAGGCCATCTGGACGGTATATCTTTCAAACACCAAATATATTATCGAATTCTGTCTTTGAAACTATTAGGTGTAAAGGAAAAATGACTTGGAAAAGATATCATCCTTCTTTGCAGTTTTCATTTAGTTTGAAAAAAAAATTAATGCAAAGTGGCTTTAAAAGGGTTGAATTTGTCAAAATATCTCCTTTAACAGAGTATAAATTGGTATCTATTCCAATCATATTACGATATATGTTAAAGATAATTCCTTGGACTTTTTTACCTGTTTGGTTACAAACTAATTTTTTTGTTATTGCTTATAAAAGATAATTTTTTTATTAATCAATAATGGTATTCCTCTATTAGAAATGGTACTGTGGCTCGTGATAATTAGATAAAATATTTATTTTTGTGGAATGTCGCTCTTGGCTTCTAATGAGGCCAAGTGGCCTTATCCCTCCTGTGTTCGTGGTCATTTGCCAGCGAAAGACACACGCCCTCATGACTGGGTGTCATCTTGCACTTTAAGTTAAATTGCCTGATCCCAAGGACTACTGTTTCCAGTTCTACCTGGCTTGCAGCGAAAGAAAATTTTTTTAAGAAACAATCATTCTGAAATAATTAAAATAAAAGTTATAATCAAAGGAATATTTTTAGATGAATAATATGCCATTGGTATCTGTTTTTATGCCTATATACAATCAAAAATTTTTTGTGAAGGAAGCTATAGAATCAATTTTAACTCAGGATTATGAAAATATTGAAATAGTTGCCTGTGATGATGGTTCAACTGATGGAACTCAAGAAATATTGAAAGAATATCACGATAAATATCCAAATAAATTTGTTTTGCAATTATCCAAAAAAAATCAAGGAATTACAAAAAATTGTAATATATGTCTTGCAGCTTGTAAAGGAAAGTATATAGCTTTTTTTGCTGGTGATGATTTGATGTTGTCTGGCAAGATAAGAAAACAAGTTGAATATATGGAAAAGCATCCTAATTGTACCATTTGTTATCATAATTTAGAATCGTTTGATTCTGATACTGGTAAAACCTTGTCACATTTTAATAATAAAAATAATTCTCATCAGGGAGATGTTCGTTTGCTTATTAAATATGGTATGTTTAATGGTGGGTTGTCGAACATGGTTAGAAGAGAACAAATTCCAATAAATGGTTACGATGACAGAGTTCCTATCGCATCAGATTGGCTATTCTTTATGGAAATTTTAATAAATGGTGGTGAAATTAATTATATTAATGAAGTCTTGGGAAAATATAGAATACATAATGAAAATACTGTATCAACAAAGGTATTAGCATGTTATTTAGATCATTTTAAGAGTAGTATTATAATAATAAAAAAATATCCAAGATTTTTTATATACGTTTTATTTCGCTATTTTAATGCATTAAAAAATATATTTTTTCATAATTTTTAAAAAGTTCTACATGCAAAAAAATAAATATAAACGACTTAAATCTCTTGATTTTGAAGATTTTCACCAAATAACAGTTACTTAGCTAATTTGAAAAGATTGGTTTTCCTGATTTTTAAATAGAAAAAATTATGAGTCTGCTATTTTTGATGATATTCAAGTAAAACTTTCTCAACTAAATCAAGCTGTGCCTGATATTAACGTTTATAGTAAGTTGAATCCAATTACACAGAGAGTTATAAATAATGAAAAAGCATAACCAATTAGTTATAATAGGAGATGGTGAGTTTGCCGAAATTGCATACGAGTATTTTACTCATGATTCACCCTATAAGGTTTTTGCCTTTAGTGTGGAAAAGGATTTTATACAAAAGGATAATCTCTATAATTTGCCAATTGTTCCTTTTGAAACTCTTGAATCACATTATAACCCTGATGAGTATCATGTATTTGTCGCAATCACCTTTACTAAACTTAATAGAGTTAGAACAAGGTTTTATAAAGAATCTAAGGCTAAAGGATACAAGGTGGCAAGTTATATCAGTTCGCATGCTTTTGTTTGGAAAAATGTCATTTGTGGAGAAAATGTATTCATTTTTGAAAATAATGTTGTTCAACATCATGCGAAAATAGGGAACAATGTGATATTATGGAGTGGTAATCATGTTGGTCATAGAACTGTTATCAAAGATAATTGTTTTATATCGTCTCACGTTGTTATATCTGGCCTCTGCGATATTGGAGAAAACTGTTTTTTTGGTGTCAACAGTACAGTTGGAGATACTGTGAAGGTAGGCAAGGATTGTCTGATTGGTGCGAGTGCTGTCATTACGAAAAACACAAAAGAAAACCAAATATACAAGGGAAACCCGGCTGTTCCTAGCAAGATATCAGCTAAAAAATATTATAAGATTAATGACTAAAACTAATGAAATGGAAAAAGAAAGGATTAATTTATTGTCCCGATGGGAAAACGGCTTGGGCTAAACATTCTGCCTTGACACCCACACCAATTTTGATAGATGAAGAAGTCATAAGAATATATGCGGGCTTTCGTGATGAAAATGGAGTAAGTCGGATAGGTTATGTTGATGTTGATGCAAACCAACCGTCAAAAATTTTAGCAGTATCGAATGACCCAGTACTTGATGTAGGTATACCCGGGACATTTGATGATAATGGTGTGATTCTGGGAGATGTTATAAAAGTTGGTGATAAATTTTATATGTATTATGTAGGCTTTCAACTGGTGGAAAAAGTTAAATTTCTGGCATTTACAGGTTTGGCAATCAGCAATGATGGTGGAACATCTTTTACTAGGTATAGCAATGTGCCTGTTTTAGATCGTTCTAACGAAGGTTTATTTTTTAGAGCAATTCACTCTATACTTTTTGAGGATGATATATATAAAGTGTGGTATGGCGTAGGTTCAGAATGGGATTTTATCAATGGAATGCCTTATCCAAAATACAATATTAGGTATATTGAATCAAAAAATGGTTTGAATTTTGGGTGTAATGGAAAAGTTTGTATTGACTTTAAAGATGATGAGTATAGATTGGGTAGACCAAGAGTTTACAAGCAAAATAACCGTTACAAAATGTTCTATACAAAAGGAACATTAAAGGGAAAATATTTGCCAGGATATGCTGAATCAAATAATGGTAGTAAATGGCAACGTTTAGATGAGTTAATTGGAATAGAATTGTCTGATGATAGCTGGGATTCAAAAATGTTATGCTATACAAGTTTACTACAGTACAAAGACAAAACTTATATGTTTTACAATGGTAATGACATGGGAAAAACTGGATTTGGCTATGCCGAATTGGAAGGAAATTTATGACGAATAAAAAACTGTCTTACGAATTACAATCTAGTGCATCAAACAGACAAAAACAAGCTCGGCAACAATTACAGCATCTATTTAAGACAAGTCCACTGTCAGATGAACACCTATTAGTCAACTTGGGACTGTATCAACGTAGTTCTGTAGTTGCTAAATTTTTGTATCTAAACGAACTTTACCAACATATTATTAAACTACCCGGTATTATTATGGAGTTTGGTACATGGTGGGGACAAACTTTAATACAGTTTCAGAACTTGAGGGCAGTTTATGAACCTTACAACCATACACGAAAAGTGGTTGGTTTTGATACATTTGAAGGCTATCCTAACCCAACTGAAAAGGACGGTGCATCTGAATTAGTTAAAGCAAGACAATATGCAGTTAACGTAGATTACTTAGATTATCTTGATGAATTAATGGATTATCACGAGATGGAAAATACAATGTCTCAGGTTAAAAAGTATGAGTTAATCAAAGGTGATGCAACACAGACTGTTGATACCTATTTGCAATCACATCCTGAGACTATAATTGCACTTGCTTATTTAGATATGCAGCTTTATGAACCAACGAAGGCGGTGCTGGAAGCAATTGTTCCTTATTTGGTTAGAGGCTCAGTAATTGCTATGGATGAGTTAAATTGTGTCGATTTCCCCGGAGAAACGCTCGCATTTCGAGAAGCTATTGGATTGAGTAAATATCAAGTATTTCGTTCACAATTTTTACCGGATAGAACTTATTTTATTGTTAACTAATGATTACTATTCATCGTTACGAAGCTAATCAACAGCAATATTGGAATAAATTTGTTGCAGAAGCTAAAAATGGACATTTTTTGTTTAATCGGCAATACATGGAATATCATGCTGACCGCTTTCAAGATTGTTCACTGTTATTTTTTAAGAAAAATAAATTGATTGCACTACTACCTGCTAATATTAACAAGGATAAGCTCATTAGTCATGGAGGGCTAACATTTGGAGGAATTTTGAGCAATTCAACTATGAAAACATCACTGATGTTAGAAGTTTTTGATAGCTTGATAACTTATTTACGTGAGCAGAATTTCAACACTTTACTATATAAGACTATTCCTCATATATATCATACTATTTCCGCAGAAGAAGATTTATATGCGATTTATTGTCATCAAGGTGAATTAATTCATCGTGATGTTAATTCGGTTATCAATTTATCTGAAAAAATCAAATTTGCTAAAGGAAAAAAAGAAGGTATTAAAAAAGCAATTAAAGCAGGTATTAATGTTATTAACACAAATGATTTTTCTTCATTTTTTGCTATTGGTGAAAAAATACTTGGTGACAAATATGAAGCGAAACCCACTCATACCGCACAAGAAATGGAAATTCTGGCAACCAATTTTCCTGATAACATAAAACTATTTGCATCTTATCAAAATGATAGAATGTTAGCTGGCATTATTGTATATGAATCAAAAAATGTTGCTCATACTCAATATATGTTTAATTCTGAGGAAGGACTGTCTTGTGGAGCCTTAGATATTATTCTCAATTACTTAATAACAGATATTTACAAAGATAAAAAATATTTCAGTTTTGGTATATCGACAGAAAATAAGGGATTGTACTTAAACGAAGGGTTAATTTTTCAAAAAGAGTTATTTTCAGCTAGAACAATAGTACAAGATGTTTATAAAATTACGTTATAATATTGTTTTATTAAATACTAGCTATAGACGTTCAGAAAAATAATTACGTACGTTAAATCTGTCAGATATTCGAGACTTGACAGATTTTTGGAAGTTATTTAACTGAACATCTATACATTCATATTTTGATCTAAAATTTCACAATAGTTCGTTTTACCAATTGTTTACATATTTTTATGAGCCTTAAAAATTGTAGTATTATTCAACTTCCGAAAATTCACGATAAACGCGGCAACCTAACATTTATTGAAGCAGGACGGCATGTACCATTTGAAATCAAGCGGGTTTATTACCTATACGATGTACCTGGAGGTGCAACACGCGCTGGACATGCCCATAAGCAATTACATCAATTGATTATTGCCATGTCTGGCAGCTTTGATATCACATTAGATGATGGCGACAAAAAACAAACATATCACTTAAATCGTTCTTATTTTGGTCTTTATATTTGCCCTATGATATGGCGTGACATTAACAATTTTTCTTCGGGTTCTGTTTGTATGGCATTAGCTTCTGAGCATTATGACGAAGCTGATTATTATCGTGAGTATGAAACATTTTTACAGGCTGTAAGAAAACAACAGCAATGAGAGTACTTTTCCTTGATATCAAAGCATCATATCTAGAATTGAAAAATGAACTAGACACAGCCTATCAGCGTGTGGCAGACTCAGGCTGGTATATTCTGGGTGAGGAAGTAGAAGCGTTTGAAACAGAATTCGCAACCTATTGTGGAGCCAAACATTGCATTGGCGTGGGCAATGGACTGGATGCCCTGTATTTGATTTTACATGCTTACAACATTGGCGTTGGTGACGAAGTGATTGTACCTGCCAATACTTACATTGCCACTTGGTTAGCAATTTCTCATACAGGTGCAACACCAGTGCCGGTTGAACCCAATGAACAGACATACAACATAGATGCGACAAAAATTGAAGCCGCAATTACCAAACAGACTAAAGCCATCATGCCAGTACACCTTTATGGTCAACCAGCTGATATGGAACCAATCATCAAAATTGCCCAACACTATAACCTAAAAGTAATTGAAGATGCCGCCCAAGCACATGGTGCGACTTATAAAAGCAAACGTACTGGTAATTTAGGTGATGCCGCTGGTTTTAGTTTTTATCCTGGAAAAAATCTTGGTGCTTTAGGTGATGGAGGTGCCGTTGTGACTAATGATGACAAACTGGCAGATAAAGTACGGGTCCTGCGTAACTATGGTTCTAGAGTTAAGTATCAAAATGAAATACTTGGATTTAATTCACGCCTTGATCCTTTACAAGCGGCTTTCTTACGAGTCAAATTGAAACATCTGGATACTTGGAATAATTGTAGGCGAAAAATTGCCCAACAATATCAAGAAGGCTTAGCTAACAGTCTGGATATCATTTTACCTTTTGTACCTGATTGGGCGGAGCCAGTGTGGCATTTATTTGTTATTCGTAGCCAACAACGTGACGAGCTTCAACAAAAATTACAAAATTCCAATATTGATACAATGATCCACTATCCAATCCCACCTCATTTATCAGAGGCCTATGCAAAAGATAAAAAATGGCAAGTTGGAGATTTTCCTTTAACAAAAAACTTAGCAACCGAAGTTTTAAGTTTACCAATATATCCCCATCTTGAAGATAAACAATTAGAATATATAGTATTCCACTTAAAAAAATATTTACATTAAAATGAAAAAAGCAATAGTATTTAGCTTAAAATTATTTTTTTCCTTTGGCATAATAATATTTATTATACATAACTATATTAATATAGATGATTTTATCAAAACTGTACAAGGTATTAATTATAGTATCTTGCCATTTCTGTTTATCCTAATATATGTCACCAGAATATTAATTGCTTACCAAACAAAAATTAGTTTTACTCCTTTCAATATAAATACAAATACACATGATATTTTTAGAATACATTTTATCTCTTCATTTTACTCTCTTGTTCTACCAAGTGATCTTGCTGCTAGTGGTATAACATGGTACTTACTTTCCAAAGAAAATAATAGACGTGCAGAAGTGGCTAGCGCTATAGTATACCTAAGAATTTTGAATATAATTACTTTGCTTCCATTTGCACTATTAGGAATTTATCTTGAACCAAAAATAAGAGAATATAATATCCATGTTTATGTACTAGCATTTGGATTTTTGCTATTTATAATATTATTATCTTTATTTTGGCATAAATTAGCTACTATAATAGAATCAATTTTTAATTATCTGATTCAATTAATTCCACTAAATAAACTATCAAAACGTCTGTTAGAAGCAAACCTTAACGTTTGGAATTCTGTAAAAATAATTCGAAAAATGCCAATCAAATTTTTTGTAAATATCATTATTTTATCTTTTGTATTTCAACTACTTACTATAATTTCTACCTATCTTGTATTGGAAATGGTCAACATTCACCTTTCTATCTCAGTTTCTGCTTGGCTTACAGCATTATTGACTATTATTGCATTTATTCCTCTAACAATATCAGGAATCGGACTAAGAGATTTAAGTTTAATATATGTGTTACAAGAATTTTATCTGATTTCACCAGAATCATCCTTATTTCTGTCTACCGTTATTTTATTGATAACCATATTTTTTTGTGTTTTTTTTGGCGGATATTATGCGATAACTTTTGGGAAAAGAAAGTAGTTAAAGTAAATACTTCCAAAACATTTTACCATAGCTATTTTCATCAATTAAAACTGTAACATGACAAATGTCAGATAGATAATTTTCTATATGAATTTTTTTTATCATGTTATTAATTTAATAAACCCTACGTCTATTTTTCCATAATCTAATGACTTGTAAACGCCATAAATGGCAGTGGGCTTCGACTGTTAAGTCCTAGATAAAAGGCCGGAGCTTTCCAAAGGAATTAGACTAAAAATTAAGCGAAACGTTTGGTTAAAATATCTTCCAGACCCAATGCTCCTGCAATAATGCCCAAGGCAACCGCAGGGACTACGTTGTCCAATGAACATGGACAAAATTATGAATGATTTGGTGAACGTCCAAAGTACGTTGAAGCCCTTCTTTGGATTTAGCATATTCGTTCGTCGTCGAAAGGTACTTACGACGTAAAGCCACATTCTG
>JQIA01001940.1_pt1 | contig 11096 bp, 11 predicted proteins | sample 811431 | NCBI WGS metagenome assembly JQIA01 (sample SAMN02998118, study PRJNA258478) | marine sediment metagenome | biome: marine; feature: seafloor; material: sediment; isolation source: oil-polluted sediment collected from 3 locations (0.5 km, 0.7 km and 0.9 km)... | place: USA: Gulf of Mexico ... | reverse complement strand
TGTTTTTTGTTTGTCGCAGCGAACTCTGCCTGCCGGATGCGGAGGGTGGTCAGCTCCTGTTCCACCGCCTCCTTTTTCCGGTGTATTTCCAGGAGGCGTCCCAGAATATTGCGTTGTTCAGCAAGGGGGAGCTGATCCCGGCGCAGTTCTTCCAGTCTGCGTCCATCCAGTTGGACTTTGGCCTTTTGCTGGATTTCCTGCCGTTGTTGCCGGATGGTGGTCAGCTCTTTGTCTGCTGCTGTACAGGCCTGCACCTTTTCTTGCCAGCTCTGCCCGGCTTGGACAGCCTGCTGTTCCGCCTTTTCCAGGGTCGGTCCAAGGTCTGCCTGTCTGTCTGCAACCTCCTTGAGGCGATCAAGGGTCTTGCGGATTCCGGCCAGATCGCTGATCAGCTGTTCATCAACCTGATGTGTGGCCAGATAGGTGCGGCTCTGCTCCTGCTGGGTTTGGGCAAGGGTGAGGTTCTGCTCAAGTTGCTCGTCCTGCTGCTGAGCCACTGCATTTTTTTGCTGGAGATCATGGCAGACAGCCTGTTCTTTGCTGATCACCTGATCTTTTTCTCGGATGCGCAGATCCAGCTCCCGAACCTGTTTGATCAGGGCATACCCCTGTTCCCGGCTTATCCGGCATTGATCACGCTGGGCCCTGGTTGTGTTCAACTGCTCTTCTGCCTGACTCAGTACGCCTTGCTGATCGGGCAGCCTGCGTTGTAACACTTCGATCGCTGTGCTTTCTTCCTTCTGCTGCTTGCGAATAGCGACAAGTTGGGCATAATCCCCCTCCAGCACTAGGGCTTGCTGCGCCGCCTTGAGTCGTTGCGCCTCATCAGCAAAGGTCGACTCCTCCTGTTCCAGCTTCTCCTGCTCTTCCTTGATGCGGACCAGTTCTTCGCCGAGGCCCTTGATCCTGTTCAGCCAGGCCAGGGCCACCGCCTTTTCTTCTGCGACCTTGCCGAGTCGGATTTCCTGCTGCTGCTCTCTTGCCAGCTCCTGCTGAATCTCCGCTGCTTGGGCAGCAGTGAGCAACTGCATGGCCCCTGTTCTTTCTTCTATTTTTTCCTGGGCAGTTCGTTCTGCGGTGAACCGGGTATGGACTCGTTTGGAGATTTCCGTATAAATACCGCTGCCGGTGATCTGTTCCAGGATCGGGGCGCGTTCATCCTGACTGGCCTGGAGAAAGGCAGCAAAGCCGCCCTGGGCCAGGAGCATGGAGCGGGTGAAGCGGTCAAAATCCATGCCGGTGCATTCCTCAACCTTGGCTGCCACTTCATTGGCCTTGGAAGCAAGAATCCGCCCGCCTTCCACCTCGGACAGCTCCCGCTTGGGGGGTTGCAGGGCACCGGCTGCCTGCTTGCGACCCTTGTGTTGGTACCAGGAGCAACGGTATGCCCCTTTGACGGTGACGAATTCCACTTCGGCGGAGCATTCACCGCTCTGGCGGGACATGATCTCGTTGCCGCCCTTGGTCACCCGATCCAACCGGGGCGTGCGACCGTACAGGGCTAGGCAGATGGCATCCAGGATGGTGGTTTTGCCAGCGCCGGTGGGGCCGGTGATGGCAAATATGCCATCGCTCATAAAGGAGGGATGGGTGAAATCAAGCTCCCATTTGCCGGTCAGGGAGTTGAGATTGTGGAGACGAAGTCGAAGGATGCGCATGGTTTTTGGCGGGGTCTTTTCAGATGTAGGATAGTAGGGGCAGGTCCCTGTGCCTGCCCTGAAAAAAATTACGGTTTCGGTAGGGACACGGCATGCCGTGTCCCTACGGCACCCGTTATTCAGCCATCAGGTCATCCTGCTCCAGAGCAAGGGCGATTTCATTATAGGCGGTCACCAGGGCGGGGCGTTGTTCTGCCGGGATGTCATGGGCATCAAGGCAGCGGCTGAAGACCTCCTCGTGCCGGAGATCGGCCAAGGTTTCTTCGGCCTGAACCGGGCGCAAGGCCTGCTCGATAATGCGGCGATTACGAATGCGCAGGATATCTAAGGGGGTGTCAGCCACAGCGTCATCAAGGCGTTGACGAAGATCGGCGATCAGCTCTTCGCCCTGATAGATAATTTCTAGCCAGATGGCTTGGCTCTCCTGCTTGAGGGTGGAAAGCTCAGCCTGGATATGCTCCCAGTCGCCCTTGATCTGTTTGATTCGCTGAAATATAGGTACGGACAGAAGCTCCACAGTTGGGACGGTCGGGCCGGATGTCGGGAAATCAAGCAGGCAGACCGTTTTCTTTTTTTCCGCTTCTCCGAATCCCATCACCAGGGGAGCACCGCTGTAGCGTCGAGTTTCGCTGCCACCCACCTTTTGCGGGGCATGGAGATGGCCCAGGGCCAGATAATCCAAGCTGTCCGGAAAAGCATCCGCACCCACATAGGCGAGGGAGCCCACATAGAGATTACGGACTCCGTCGCCTTCCACTTTGCTGCCGCCAGCGGTGAAGAGATGACCCATGCCGATGATCGGCACGGGCCGAGCCAGCTTGTTGCGTTGCTCCTCGGCTTCGGCGCAGACCTCGCTGTAATGTTTTGTGATCCCCTGGATCAGGTCCCGCTCCCGGTCATCCATGTCCTGCCCGGCTGTTGCTGTGCGGATCTCCCGGTCGCGAAGAAAGGGCACCGCGCATATAATGGCCTCGGCTTCTCCGGCTTGATCTTTGAGGACAAGGACTTCCTCGGTCGGAGAGGAGGGCAGGGCGGCCACAACGTAAACATTGAGGGCTCGCAGGAGTTCTCTCGGTGCGCTGAGAAAGGTGGGCGAGTCGTGGTTGCCAGCTGTCACCACCAGATGACGGCAGGACGAGGCTGCAACCCGGCAGAGGAAATCGTAGTAGAGCTGCTGGGCTCGGTTGCTGGGGGTGGTGGTGTGGAAGATGTCACCCGCCACCAGGAGGATATCCACCTGCTGCTCGACAATGGTGTGGTAGAGCCAGTCGAAAAAGGCGGCGAACTCGTCGTGGCGATGGCGTCCGTAGAGGGTTCGGCCTATGTGCCAGTCTGAGGTGTGGAGGATTCGGAGGATGGATGGGGGCATTGTCATGTATGTTTCTTTTTTGAGACCCAGAACTTATGATTTTGATCTAGAAATACAATATAGAAGGTGCTCTCAACGATATATCCAGCAACGACTCCTTTTTGTCCTCCAACAGCTTTGATGACACTCCATGCAACGTTGTTATCTACATGTTTGGGATGATAAAAGTCTGTGTTAACTGGAAAATCCCCATAAATTTTAATTTGTTGCTGTTTGATCGCCTCATCTCTTGTTAACTTTGAGAGTTCTCGAAGCCTTTTAAGAAAAGTTTCTAGCAAGTTCCCTTCATTCCAGGATGTTAAAGATTGGGGATTGTTTTTTGGCTGAGTTTCGTCTAAATCTTTAAAGCTAAATGTTAGTAAATTTCTGCTAAGGGTACTAACCCGCTCGTCTCTAGTATTTTCATACCTGATGAATCCTTTTTTTCTGGTTCTCGACATTGTGTTATGCCATCAGGTTATCAATCGATTTTAATAACGGTATGGCACCGTATTTTCCGTTAAGATAATCCTTGCTGTAACTATTACCTCTTCTTGTATAATGTTCTTTGTATTCTAGAAGGGAGTATAGCTCACTTTCATGATTTTTATTTTTCTCTATAAACCATATTTGATCTCTTCTCATAGATTCTTTGGTCAGAAGATTTGTATCGTGACAGGTGATAATAAGCTGACTCTGTGAACAATTTTTTATATGATAAAGATCAAGGATGAATTTTGATAATAAAGAATGGAACTTACTGTCAAACTCATCTATTATGAGTATTTCACCATTCACAAGACAATCAAACAATGGTCCGAGTAAGTAAATTAATTTAATCGTACCTTTTGATTCAAGTGATAATGGTAATGTATAACTATTATCATCAGTAGAATTTGATTTAATAATTTCTATTTTTTTATCTTTTATTTTATTTTTAACGATATATTTTTCAACTTTATGCATAACATCATTAAGATCATCATCGTTAGTATCGCGTTTTGGTGGAAAATTGAGTTCAACTTCGACAACATTAATGTCTTGAATTTGTAGTGATGAGAGGATGTCAAGAGCCCAAGATTTAAATGTACTGTTTTTTTCGAAAAGCTCAGTGGTAAACATTTTAAAACCAAGTTCATTGGTACCAGAGATTATATGGAGTTTTCTAAACCACTCAGTTATCGTACGCGATTTTTTCCCGTTAAATTGAGACAATACAGATATGAAGGGGACGTTTTCTCTTGTTTTTTCCAGATAAAGCGCTCCTTTTTTTTCTTGTACGAAATCAATGGATTCCGAAAATGATCTTTTGTTGATCTCAATAGTTTGTTTTTTTCTATGAAATAACTTTGTTTCTCTTTTTGTCTTTGTCCAATACAACCATTCTTCAACTATGATATTGTCAACAATTGAAATGCCGTATCTGTATAGATTCCCTTTTGAGAGGAAAACTATTTCAAACTCTGTAGGGTGATCAAATGTATCAGGTTTGATCAGGAACGGTGTGGCTTCGCTCAGCTTATTTGATTCGGCAGTCGTTAACGATTCTAGGATTATTCCTTTAAGCATTTGAATTCCACTGACAAAATTGCTTTTACCCGATGCGTTTGCACCAAAAAGAGCAGAGGACTTCAGAAGGTTTGATATACCGAATTTGTTAACATTAAAAGTATTCTCTTCTTTGAAATTTTCTTTAGTAGTGCTAGAGGCAAGCATGCTAAAGGTTTGTGGTTTATTAAAAGAAGTGAAATTTTGCACTGTAAATTCGACAAGCATATAGATCTCTCGGGATTAATTTTAACAATGCTCCTCTTTATCAGTTATAGTGAAATTTTGCAATATTATTTCATATTCTCCAGATAAGGGTACATTCGGCACCTTGCCCACAAAAAGCAACTCGACATTCGCTGGCTTTCCGTCAGGTCCTGCGGGAATTATCAGTTATAAGATTACATCCCGTTTCCTTTGTAACGACCTCACAGCAATATCACCAGCAATAATCCCAAGGTAGCTAAAAGAAAGATCAATCAAGTCAAAGGTACGACTCGCAATGAACATCTGGCTGATTTCTTCCGCCGTAATCGCAACCAACACTATCAGGCTGCCGACAAAGAATACCTTCCCGAAAACAAGAAAATGCCTGGGATGCAAAAGCTGATTGGCAAGAAATGAAGCGATCCCTAGTAAAGCGAAATGCCCCACTTTATCCCCACCAGGAAACATGTATAACCGACGAATAAAGAGAGGTACAGTTCCTTGGTTTGCAGAGTAGATTACATAAACGAAGAAGACGAGAAAAAGTATTCCGAATATTGCCCAAAGACTGTTTGGTTTTCTCCGCAGGAGCTTTTTCATGACCCCGTCAAAGCTGATGAGTTTTCTTTTTGGCATGTTGTCCCCATATTTCAGGAGGTTATGAATCTAACTGCTCGGTGGGAAGGTATGACAATTTCCTTATGGTCTTGTCGTGTTAATTTTGAATGAAAAATCAGATACTAACTCTGCGATAGAATCTTTTAAAAAATCTCGTTGATAGATATCATCATCTGTGATGATATCATTGTAGATCAATACATCTAAATCGATAGTCCTTGGCCCATTTTTATTTTTACTTTTTATTCTCCCCAGCCTGATTTCAATGTTCTTGAGTTCTTTTCGGAGAGTATAAAAATCAAGGTCTGTTGAGGTCAGTAAAGCTCCATTTAAAAAGTCGGCTTGCTCCGAATACAATAAAGGCTTTGTATAAACAAACTCAGATTCTTTTAAAATATTACAGATTTCCCCAATTTCTTTTTTGGCGAACGCAATATTTTGTTCAGGATTGATATTGGATCCAAGTCCTATTATAGCAATATTATTTCTCTTCATAGTCAGAAATTTTGGCAACCACCGTGTCGGAAAATCTCAGTGCAAAAGGTTTTTCAACTGTAACATCAACATTCTGAATACTTGAGTTTTCCCTGACAATAGTGTAAATCATGTTTGCAAGTGATTCCAGTAAATAGAAATCAGATTTTTCGACTTCCGCAATAATTTTTTTCGTAATATTTTTATAGTTGACAGAGTATTTTATATTGTCTTCTTCTATTGCCTTTGACGCATTATATCTGTAATGAATAGAGATTATTACATCCTGAAGTGATTTTCTTTCCGACTCGTTAATCCCGATAATGGTTCGTAATCTTAGTTTTTTTATTGATATATCGACAAATTTATTTTTCATCTCTTCGCAGTGCTCCTTGCTTTTAGAGTAAGTTTTCTCCACCATCAACATAAATAATCTGGCCGGTTATAAAATCATTAGTCACAAAGTACCTGACAGTATTTTTGATATAGTCTACATCTCCCGTTTGCTTAAGAGGAATATTTTTTGATAAACCTTGAAGATATTGAAGCCCCTTATCTCTTGGCGGAAGTATATTGCCGGGTGCAATGGCATTGACGCGAATATCGGGCGATAAATGCAACGCTGACATCTTTGTGAAGTCTTCAAGAAACTTTTTTGTTAGAAGGTAGTCAAAGTAATTAGTTGTATTTCTAGATATTTTCGTATCTAAAATATTGATAATTAGACCTTTTTCTTTTAGTTTGGCGAATTCTTTAGTTAGTATATATGGTGCGTTAAAATTTATATTAAATGTTTCTGCAAATATATCATGTTCAGTATCTAATAATGATGATTTGACAAAGACGGAAGCATTGTTCACCAGAAATTGTACATCGTAGCATTCAACCACGTCTTTCATCAAAGAGAGTGTTTCCTCCGGGCTGCTGAAATCGGCTTGAAAGACAGAACATTTTACATTTCTTGCCAATACTTCCTGCCTTGTCCTTTGCGCTTTCTTCTCTGACTCGAAGTAGTGCAAAGCTATATCAAATCCCATCTCGGCAAAAGATATGGCGATTTCTTTGCCGATTCGGTCGGATCCGCCGGTTATCAGAGCTGCTTTATTCACAATATTTAATCCTGATACATTTTTTTCACATTGTCGGATAATCCCGCATTCTCTTTAGAGCCATCCCTGTCTTCATCTCTTTAACCTAGGAATAATGTCTACTTACAAGAGAAGATCAATTCAGCGAGATCGTTTTTTGGGAAGGGATATTAAGCAGCATTGATGAAAAAACTATGCACGGAGTGTAAAATTTTGTACTGTATACTGAAATAATGCTCTCCTGTAGTAAAAAAAATGCTGAGGATTTGAACAATGGGACGTCGCGAAGCAGTCCGCATATTGATGCACAGCCCTTTTTATTTTCGGATGCCAGTCAGGCAACGACTGGAACTGATCAAAGATTATTGTCGCGAAATTGCAAATTATTCGTTTCCCTAAGGCGAAAAAAGATTCATTTGCCCTGCCGAATCATTCGGTTTGCATGGCCACTTCTTTGAAGAAGCTGGACGCAAGAAAGATTTTCCTCTCTTTGTTCATCCCACCCCTGCTTTCCCAAAAACATGTCCCGTGAATCTGACCGTAAAGAGAAGGGCGCGGCACCACGCGCACCCTTCTTCGTCTCTCAAATAATCATCACTTCTTCTGCATCCTCGCCCAACTATCCCGCAGAGTAACAATCCGGTTAAAGACCGGTTTATCCGGGCTGCTCTCCTTACTGTCCAAGCAGAAATACCCCTGCCGCTCAAATTGGACCCGATCCTCCAAGTTTAGCTCTGCTAACGAGGGCTCCAGGATGCTGTTCGCTAGAATCTGACAGGAATCAGGATTGAGGAACTCTTTAAAATCCTTTTCCTTGTCTGAGTCTGGATTTTCGACGCTGAAGAGGCGGTCATAGAGGCGAACCTCTGCCGGGATGCCGTGCTTGGCTGAAACCCAGTGGATAGTGCCTTTAACCTTGCGCCCGTCCGGGGCTGAGCCTCCCCGCGTTTCAGGATCATAGGTACAATGCAGCTCCACCACTTCGCCGTTTTCATCCTTGATGGCCTTGTCACAGGTGATCAGATAGGCGTAGCGCAGGCGTACTTCCCGACCCTCCGTGAGACGAAAAAACTTCCTCGGCGCATTCTCCAGATAGTCGGCGCGTTCAACATAAATCTCCCGGCTGAAGGGAACCTGGCGGGTGCCCATGTCCGGGTTCTGGGGATGGTTCTGCGCTTCCAGTTCTTCTTCCTGCTCTTCCGGGTAATTGGTGATCACGATCTTGAGGGGATTGAGCACGCCCATCACTCTGGGTGCATCGACGTTCAGGTCATCGCGCACCGAGTTTTCCAGCACACCCATGTCGATCCAGGAATCACGTTTGCCCACCCCGATGGTATCACAGAAATTACGGATGGAGGCGGGGGTATAGCCGCGTCGCCGCAGACCGGAGATGGTCAGCATCCGGGGATCATCCCAACCGTCTACATGGTTTTCCTCAACAAGCTGGAGGAGCTTACGCTTGCTCATCACGGTGAAGTTGATGTTCAGGCGGGCGAACTCGTACTGGCGAGGGCGGCAGGAGGTGGCGAGGTTACCCAGGACCCAGTCGTAGATAGCCCGGTTGTTTTCAAACTCCAGGGTGCAGATGGAGTGGGTGATTTGCTCAATCATGTCCGACAGGCAATGGCAGAAATCGTACATCGGGTAGATGCACCAGGTGTCGCCGGTGCGGTGATGATGCTTGTTCATGATCCGGTAGATGGCCGGGTCGCGCATCATCATATTAGGCGAGGCCATGTCGATCTTGGCCCGCAGGGAGCAGGTGCCTTCGCCCAGCTCGCCGTTTTTCATCTGCTCGAACAGAGTAAGGTTTTCCTCCACCGGGCGGTCGCGGTACGGGCTGTTCTTGCCCGGCTCGGTCAGGGTGCCCCGGTATTCGCGCATGTCGTCCGCGTTGAGATGGCAGACATAGGCTTTGCCCATCTTGATCATCTGGACCGCGAAGTCGTGGAGCTGATTAAAATAATCTGAGGAAAAATGGAGATGCTCGCCCCAGTCAAAACCGAGCCAGCGCAGGTCTTTCTGAATGGCCTCCACGTATTCAGTGGATTCCTTGCCCGGATTGGTGTCGTCAAAGCGGAGATGGCAGACCCCGTTGTTCTCCTTGGCGATACCGAAGTTGAGGCAGATGGACTTGGCATGGCCGATGTGCAGGAAGCCGTTGGGCTCCGGCGGGAATCGGGTGACGATGTTGCTGTGCTTGCCGGATTTGAGGTCTTCGGCGATGATTTGGCGGATGAAGTCGAGGGGTTTGGTTGGGGTGTCGCTGGTGTTTGTATTCATTTTTAAAGTAAGTTAAAATGATGTATTTCTGTGATAGTCTTAATTACGGAAGGAGGCCGTAGTATTTTCCAAGCGCGGTCGCGAGTAGGGCACCAGCTGTTGCAATACTGACATTCCAGGATCCATCGACGGCCTTGGTAATCATTTTTCCCATCCAAGTACTGACATTGGCTCCGAATTTATTGGGCTGTGTGGATGCAGGGTCGCTTGTTACGGCTTGTTGAAGTTCTGCAATATCTTGTTGTTCTATTCCTTGAGAACGGAGATGTTCAGCAAGTGAGCTGAAATCGCCTGACTTGACAACGATTTGGTTTGTTTGGGTTATGGTACTATCCGTTACGTCTCCAAGTATTCCTTGGAAGTTTTCAATATTATTAATAGTCACACTTTTCTCCGCAATCTCTTTTTCTTTGGATGAGAAAGTTATACCTTCTCCCAGTATTCCTTCTTCCTCCAGTGCAAGTGCCCATTCCAACATTTTAGTACGAATCGTGTCGATAATGGAGACGATCTGATAGGTTGTAAATACACGGACTGGAGGATATTGCACAGAGCTGTTTTGTATGCTCATAAGAATCGTTTCCATCTCATGAGGGAGCCGAGCACTGTGAAGAGAGTTCTTTGATTCGGCAAGATTGGTTAGCGATGAAACTGAATCAAGAATTTGAATGACACGAGTTGCCTTCTCTAATGCCTCGTTATTTTTTATGATCAACGGAATAGGGTCGAGGTGAGGATGCAGGCCCCGGAGTTCGCCCTGAATGATCCTATAGGCAGGAAGTGATTCTCCGTCATTGTACCCATTAAGTTCACTGGAGATCCAATTCTTGAAATCAGGTAATTTCAGCTTTGTCGCAACCAATAGCGCCTTTCTCAAAAGCTCAGAGACTCCATGCTGTTCATCGGTTGCATATTCTTGGAGTTGTAGGACAGCAGGGCTAGTCATCGGTTTGATCCTTTGTGGTCGGGCAGACCAGAATAATTTCTCAGCTTTGAATTATTTGAGGATATTCAAAGGAAAATCAAGGCATATCTTTGATACTAACAACCTGCCTTCATAGGTGAAAAATTTCATCTCACCACTCTCGCTACAGAGCCATACTTCCTTTGCCCCTTTGGCAAGGTACAGCTCTCTTTTTTCAGCCATTTCGCCCTTTGTATTACCGGGAGAGATAACCTCAACGCATATCTCCGGGGCCATGCTGTACGGTGTTTCAAACCCGTGTTGACTGATGAAGTCCGCAGAAGCCCAAGCAACGTCCGCTACTTTGACGTTTTTTGAGGTCTGAATACTGACTTCAGCAGAGACCTCGCCTTCCTTCAGTAGCAGCATGAGTTTCATAGCAATCTTAACCTGAAGATTGCCGTGCAGATTCGATGCCGGTGTCATGACAATTTTTCCCCATTCATTGAGTTCGATCTTAAAGGGTATATTTTGCAGAGACGGGTGTTCGAGAACCTGATTCCATTCCATGGGTACCTCCTTTCTGCATTTTTGGATGATACGGCGTGCGCTAAAATTGTATATGTTACTGCACGGTAACGCAAGAAGCAATAAGGTGATTGGCTACGATCAAGAATTCAGAACTCACCCGGTCTGAAACACCCGGAACCCCTGATTGCCAAAACAGTAGATCACAAATTTAGAAATCTCCGCCTTTGGATACTCCGCACGTAATCCTTCGGCATAGCCGTTAATCTGCTCGGTATCTTCAACCCGCACCTGAAAGTCCTCAATACTTGTCTTCATTTTCCTGAACTCGGTATTAGAAAAATACTTAAATTCAACCACCCAGCTCACATTGAGCGGGTGCAGCTTTATGAAGTTTGATATATATTAGCCACACCATCACCAAAGAGTAACAGTAT
>JQIA01001939.1_pt1 | contig 11097 bp, 17 predicted proteins | sample 811431 | NCBI WGS metagenome assembly JQIA01 (sample SAMN02998118, study PRJNA258478) | marine sediment metagenome | biome: marine; feature: seafloor; material: sediment; isolation source: oil-polluted sediment collected from 3 locations (0.5 km, 0.7 km and 0.9 km)... | place: USA: Gulf of Mexico ... | reverse complement strand
CATAATTATTTATTTTTGATTAATTAATATTCCATAAAAGTAATATATTTTATAACACTAAGCAAGTATTTTATGAGATTTCTTTTATATTATGTCTTATTTAGATTAATTATGAATAAGGTTAAATACTTAATTCTTTGCCGGTTAATGCAAAATAAAGGTTTTGTAGCTGGTGAACATGTTTTACCCTTATACGAATATCCATATCACAAACAGTATAATCATTTAATAAGATAAATGTATTTGTGTCATTAATCCATTTTACGTAATGGTCTCCACTTTTTTCAAACCCAAACTTCAAAAGCCAATCCTCTGTTAATGGTATTGGTTTAATGTCTTCGTATGAATGATTGTAATTTTCTTTTTGGGTATCACTCCATATTGAATCGCAATGTTCTTTTAAGATTGCTGTAATAGAATGCGTTGTTTGTTCAAATATTACAAAATTCCCAATTCTTAATTCATTTTTCATATCATTTATATTTAGTTGTTTATATTTATAGTATTATCTTATATTGACATTAAGTGCAAATTAAGCAGGGTTTAAATGTCTTATTTTTACAATGTTTGTCTAAAGTTTGTCTAAAGTTTAACTAATTATCTATACTTTAGATAAACTATTTATATAGCAAGCTCTATTCCTTGAACTTATTCAATTCTTTTTTAAATTAATAAACTGATAAAATAAGTATTTGTGCCTTGAACGTATTATTTGACGTATAGAATATTCTCCAATTTCTATTTTTCACTCACTACATTTTGACTTTAAACTTCAAGTTCCTGTTAATAGCTTAATTAGTGCAGGATTTTAGTAGTGCCTTATCTTATCTGAATACGTTTATTATCTTTTTTGGTGAGTTCCGACTATCAACTCTGGTATTCATTTATGTAAAATAAAAAAGCCACAAATCAAATTAATGATATGTGGCTTTATAATGTTGTTTAACCTACCAAAGTCAAATAATACACTACATAAAGTTCTTAAATGGAATATGTTTTGTGACATAATATATTATTTTAATTCGTTTGGTAGACTACAAAGATAATAAAAATTTAATCAAATTCATAATTATTATCAGAAAATTCTAATATATGGTAAAGAGGACTATTATCAATTTGCCCTACTACTTTATGACATCTTACACAATGAAAATGTTCCCAATGCTCAGGATATTGTGTCATATTCCCAGTACCAACGACACCTCTACATCCACATTCTGGACAAAATAAATAAGGCTTAACTTCAGGCTCTTCAAAACATGTTTTTGCAGGGCTAATTATTTCCACACTACTTAATAACATCTTTAAGGTACTTTTCTGCATTTTTCTACCAATTATTATTTTTTTTATTTTTCTTGGTAACTTTTGGTTATTTAGCAAACAGGAATGTATCAGCGAATAATTTAATTTCATAATAAATAATTTAAGTTAATATTAATATTGGGTGTGTGGTGATTATTTACTCCAATCTTTATAAGATAAAAAGTTGTCTGCACTTTCAATATACTTAATTATGTCTTCTAATTTTTCAGGTATAAACAACCAACTAGCCGATAAATCCCAGCTAAAATTTTGCCATATATTACCGCATTCATCTAATGTGCAAAAAATATTTCTATAGAATAACAATGACTTTTGTATCCTAAGCAAATCTTCTTTGGGTTCTAGCTTGTGGTATTCATCTGTTACTATTTGATCTTTTAAGTGTATCATAACCTAGTTTTTAAGTACAAAAAAAGCCTAATTAAATCAGCACCCCACGTACTAATAAAATTAAGCTTTCTTAAATGTTTTTCGTTTCGTGGGGAAACTGAATTACAAATGTACAAAACAATTACCAATAATCAAAACTTTTTAAATTAAACCTAAAATACAAGACTTCTTTATTTATTTTGCCTTACATTTGTCCAAACTAAATTATTATTATGAATGTATTCGAAATACTACGGGCGCAAAAGCTCGTTAAGGATGTACCACACACCAAATTAATACTAGTAAATTCAATAACTACCTATTTACTAGAACCAACTGAAGATAGCTTTAAGGAGTTATTAAAGCCTTTAGGTGGTTTGTTAATGACTTATCATGCAAACTTAACCCCTCGGTCTTGTATTCCTATTAGAGTTAATAAAAAAGACTCTGACATAATGTTTATGATACCTGAATTAATCAAAAATCATAATGGAGTTAAAAGTACATTGCTGCCATTATTGATTAACTTACTTAGTCATTACAATAATAAATAACACTAAGCTTAATTCCGTTTTAATGGAATTTTAGCAACTGTTATTTTTATTTGTGCGAAAAATATACTAATTTTGAGTATTCATAATAGTTTATTTAGGTAAGGCAGTCACCGCAATTATTGCCGGGCTGCCTTTTTTTAATGTTAAAACTTTAAATCATGGAAATAGATTCAATTACAGGATTAACCGATGCAGAAAAAAGATTAAAATATCTAATTGGAGAATCAGATATAAGACAATTAACCGACGAAGAAGAAAGGGAAGTATCTGATTTAATAATGGCAATAAACTATTTTAATGTGAATGCTTAACCCCTAACAGACATATATGTATTTATTGCAAGCATTATAAAAGCTAATCCAATAGAAACATATAAAGCTATCGTTTTTGTTGTAATTTTTTGGTTTCCTTCCAATAAAGATATTCTTTCATTATTACTTACCTTGTAATCATGAAATTCTGATATTAAATCTTTAATATCTTCTCTTATTTCCGATTTAAAACCCCTTAATTCACTAGCCATATTACTAACTATTTCTTTGATTGTATATCTTTCCTGATCACTCATAATCGTATCTATTAAATTATTTTTAATTATTTCAAATCTGACTGCCTGTTTTTTAAGTTCAAAAATCTCTTTCTTTATTCTACTTTTTTCATAAAAATAACTATAAATAGCTAATCCTAAAAACAAACTCCCTGCAATATTTACTTTTTGCTCCCAAAGAAAAGTACTAAACCAGAAACTGTTAAACATGTAAATAATTGCAACCATGAGCCATCATTAATATATATTCTTGAATCATTTATTTTAAAAAGTTGCAACATAATTTCCATCCATTCAACAAAAAACCAAAACACAACACTAATCATTATTGCTTTTGATGCCGGATTAATCCCAATCTTTACATAAGCTATTATTATTAATAATAATATAAAACTCTCATTAACAGCATAATAAACCATATCATCAAGATATATTACTGTCTTAATGCCGTTACGTATATAATAACTATGAATAATCCCACTAAATAATAAATGAAAATATTCAGCCATTATAGCAAAACAAAAAATTAACAAAGCAAATACTTTATTTTTCATATATTTCTATCTTCGCTAACGCAAAAGCTAATCTCTTTCCTAAATCATCAATCATGGCAGTATTCCGCTCATTGATCATTCTAATATGACTAAATTTTTCAAAAGTCTCAAAAGTTATTTGTGTTGTTAATTCATCAACTCTTTTGTTAGGTGGCTTAATTGGTGGATCTGGCATAATTTTTATTTTAAGTTATTCTAAAATTTCATCTACTGTTATCATTGCGATTCCTCTGGAATCTGAATAAGTCATGTTTATCGTATCCGTAATGGGTGCAAAAGTCACTTTGAATTTTATTTCATCTTCAATTCCTGGGCTGTCTATTTGTGTTCTACTACTTATTTCCCATCTTGAACCAGAATTCACAACATTGGAATTGCGTTCTGTAAAGTTATTTGTCTGGTTTCCAAATAAAATATCTGTCCATGCACCTGCACCTACTTTTTTTTGAATATGCCCTTTTACACCCGTTTGCCCGTTTGCTGTATTCTCAAAATGGGCATTAAATTCAACCCTTAATTTTGAACTTGCCGATTTTGGAGTTATCGCAACAATTAAATCTGTATCAACGTGAACCGTAGAACTTGTGTTTGATATTGATGCAGCAGAGAGACTCATAAAAGACTTACTTTGTATTACTGCTGTATTTGCCTCGTTCGTGTCTGTTTGGGTAAATCCTGCATTTATTTTATCTAATGCTTCTTCGCCTGTATCTCCGTTAACCAGTGGTGTAAGTGCCATATATTTTATTTAAATTGTTTGCCAAATTTTGCTATTGTTCCAAATTCCTTCATTATTCCAAATACCATCTGCTAAAATCCATGGTGTTGTTACATCAGAATTTACTAAAAAAGGTTCTGTTTTAAAAATAACTGAATCTGAATTTGTAAAAACTACCTCAAAAATATTTTCAGAAAAAGAAACATCTTTAGTTTTATCTATTAAATATTGATTAGTAGCCACATCATAATAAATCAAATCAGTTGCTAAATTTTCTGAACTTATAAATTTACCATTAATATCTAGTTTATTTAAAACTATTGTACTAATCGCTGAATTACTTGCATAAAAAGCTCCATAAATTGGTAATAACCATTCTGTTTGAGCTAATTGTAAGCCAAATAATAAATCAGCAGCACCTGTCTTTTTATAATCCTGAACTTCTGGGAATATGTAAACTTTTAAGCTCATACTGAAACATTTAAAGGGTAACTAACTTCTGATTCTATTAAGCATTCAGCAACTACTTTTATTAAGCCCTCACCAATTGCTGTATAATCTGCTTCAGGGTTTTCTAAAACCTGCACCGCATTAAGTGTTATTGTTTGTGCCCTTTCAATTTCTCTTTTAAAAACATTTGCATCTGTAATGGACATGTAAAATACGACCTTTCGCTTTTTTTGGCTTATCGCTTTTGATAATGTACCTACTCCTGTATCATTTGAAAATGTATCAGAATCTGTATCTTGCTGTTCATCAATAGTAACAAAATCAGTATAAAATGTATTAATATCTACTGATGTACCATTATCGAAAGATGTAATTAATGTATTTAATTGGTTTGGTGCTAAAACACCCTTGTTTATTACTGTTTTACCTGTTTGATATTGTATAATTACTTTCCATTCAGAAGTATTAAATATTCTTTCGGGTTCTGAAAATACTAATAACTCAGAACTTGTCATTTCAACGTTATGAGTTAGATTATTATCTAAATCTTTAACAATAATTGTTGAACAACTTTGTAATCTAGCAATTTCTTGATCTTCAGATTCTTTGAAAAATATTTCAAGCATCCATACATTACGCCTTACATGTTGTATATCATAAATAACACCATTCCATGTATCGGTAATAAAAGTGGGTGCTAAATAAGAGGCTTGTACACGTCCACTTTTGAACATATCATACGAATTAGTCCATGAACGGACTTCACCATCTATATTAACCCAATCTTGACCGTCTTTATATGATATTTTTATCATAATACAAAGTTAATAAATTTTTGTTAAAATCAAATCATAATCTGAGCCAATTAATACTAGTGTATCACCTGTTATTTTAAAACTATAAGTATCTCTAATGTATTTTATATTAAATTCATTTTCACAAAATATTTTAGTAGCACCTATATTTATGAAAATTTCATTATAACTTATAAAATAATCACCTCTCAAACTATTACATTCCGTATCACCTGATAAAATACCATTATCGAAAATTAAGGTTATATTATCATTAATAAATTCACCTTCAATAGTTGGCACAACTATAAATTTTTCGTTATAATCTGAACATCCTAAAAATAAGAATGATATTATTATTAAATATTTCATAATTCAACTTCTACTTCTAAAGTATCTCCTGATAATTTTTGTTTAATTATTTTTGTCCTTGCATCTCCGGCACTTGTTAATATATTATTTTGCATATCATAATCTGTTAATAAAGAAATATGGTATGATATCGTTGGCAATTTTAATAATGGCCTTGGCTCTGTATCTCCTAAAGCAAAGCTTGCGATTTTTAACCTACCTGCATAACTTGGATCAAATCCATATCTCCACTTGTTTAAATGTCCGTATAAGTTATTAGAACTTAGTCTTAGATTAACATCAGGCATAGTTCCGTATGCTGTTCTGGAAACTTGGATATCGTCTATTGTTTCAATAAGTGCAAAATTATTTTTGCCTGTATCAATTTCTCCAGCCATTAAAGCCCTTACATTAGTACTTATATTAATCTTATTCGTTTTTGTCCTTATATTTACCAAATCTATATTACTGCCTCTATAATAAATTGCTAATGATCCCCATGTATCCTTATTAACCTCAAAAACACCCTGTGCATCATTAGTTTCAAAAACTTCAACATCTGGGATATCTGAGGCATTTATATAATCTAATCTTTTTAAATGCTCTGTTTGGCTCGTTAAATCTAATGTACCAACTGCACCAATTTCTGATGCATGTTTAAATTTTAATGCATTCCCATCAAGGTACCAAAATAAATTAAATGCAGTTCTCATTATTTCGAATGTATCAAATAATGATATCTCTGAACCCTTACCACCATTTTCAGCCGCCTGTGAAGCCTCCCCAAATTGATAATGGAGAAAATCAAAATGAGAGTACTTAACCTCGTCATCAGTCTGACCAGTATAAGTTGTTGCTGTATTTTTATCAAACGTAACAACATTGGAGGCTATGTCTACTAATGACTCAATAACATCAGCAAAACGGTTAAAATTATACACTATTGGCCTTGAAAATGTTTCGTTTGCGCCTATTCCTGGTGGTAATTTTGTCCATAGATTATTATATACACCATTTACAACCATTCCAAGACTCGTATATCCATATACATTTTCTTGCCCGGGATTATAACCAAATGACATTGTTTCAAAGTTATGACTACCATCGCCATTAGTTGAACGGAATAGAAAAGTTGCCCACCTTGGATCAGTCGTCCCTGGCACCCACAAAGCAAGGCCATTAATATCATAAGCTTTCTGATAATTTGCCGGGCTTAATCCAGTTCCAGATACCAATACAGCATCAACCGTTGTGGATGTGTCAGCAGGTGTATTTATAACAAATTGGTCTGTAATAAATAAATGTTTTAATCCATATTTTAACCTATAATTAGATAATAAATTATCATATTGATCATTTGAATTATTGAATTTTGAAAGTTTTATTATTTTTTTATTTTCGTCCCACGAATCTCTTAAATCTGCATTTCCTTCATATATATTGTTCCATGAACCATCATATTGTTCTACTTTGATAGGGATATATACATTATCTGCATCCTTAAAAGTTTTGATTGCGTCATAGTCTAAACCCAAAAATGAAACACTACCAATTAATGTAACTCTCGTAATTACAGGATTAATATCATTCGCATTAATCCATTCAAGATTATTCTGAAAGGGAATTACTGAAACCCACCCACTTCCAACATCTACAAAATATCTGAATTTATCCATCTATATTAAATTTTTCAATCATACTGCCATCTGCTTTATTTACTATCATTTCACCATTCCTTGCATAAGTCCAACCCATATTACTCATTAATGTTATTAGGGCATCAGAATTGCTATTGCCTTTCATTAATAAATGTGCTAACAACATGTTATCCTGTTGCTTATTCAATACAGGTATATTTTTATCAGTAATTAACCCATCATTAACCATATTCAATAAGTTTTCACTATTCGCTGTTGCTGTTTTATTTATAAAGGATTCTCCACCTTCAATATTTGTATCTATTCCTCCTTGAGCGTGCGATTTCCCTTTTATATTTACTTCACCTTTTGCAAATTTAGGTATTGGCTTTACTGCTACCGCTGCCGCCTGTATACCGCCAGTAACACCAACTGCAATAGATAACGGCACATTAGGAGGGATAGACGTTAAAGCAGATATAACGGCAATTGCTGTTCTTATTGCAATATCAAAGATAGCCTTTTTTTTGTCAGCTTTCGCACTTGCTATTCTTGCTTTTTTATCAATGGCTGCACTTTTAGCTGCAAATTCCTGTTCACTTATTAATCCTTTATCCAGTTTATCCTGTAGTATTTGCTTTTCTGCCTCAGCATCTGCATTAATTTTAGCAACTTTTTCATCTTGAAAAGAGCTAAATATATCACTTGCTAATTGAGTTCCTGATGATAATAATTGATCCTTTATTAATTGCTCTGCTTCGTTAATTTCTGCATCTTCTTCAGCTGCAATTGCTCTTACATTTGCCAAATCAGCTAAATGAGATTCTTCCAATGCTAATAACGCTGCATTTTCATCAACTTTTAATGTTACCTTATCGGCCCCTAAACTTTCAAGCGGTGCAATTACATTTGTATCTCTTTCTTTGAATGCTTTATTTAATGCATTTTCTTCTGCTACCCTCTTTTTTTGCGCAGCGGTTAATTTTACAATTACTTCTTCTTCTTTTTTATTAACTTCCACACTCTTAACTGTAGCCTCTGTATTTTTACCAATCGCTTTAGTCCCCTCTTCAATTTCAAAACGAAATTTAGGAACTTCAACTCCTAATAATTCCAAGATACTAATAAATGGAATAAAAGCCTTTTCAATTAATGCTAAGAATTGATTTGTAAGTATTTTTAATTTATTTGTTAAATTTGCCTCTGAAAATTGAGTCAGTCCATCCAACATTTCCGCAAGAAAATTAGTAGTATTGGCAGACATTTCGGCTATTAATCCGTTACCATCTTCAATAGATGTTAAAAAAGTATTATATGATTTACTTAATTTTAAATTTGCATCTTGTAATCCGGTTGTTTCATTTTTGACATTATCTAATGTCAATTCTAAATTATGCAAATTCCTTACAAAATTATCACTATCCTCACCAGCACCCTTGAATACATCGGCCATTATGGTCTGAGCCTCCGCACTGTTAGCCCCCAATTTAAGCATCTCTTGAGATATGAGCTGCATGGCTTCAAAGGCTTTCCCGGCTTCTACTTTTTGCCTTATTTGTAAATTCACACTTTCACCTAAAGGCCTTAATGCATCTTTAACAATTTTAGTATTTTCAGTTAATGAGATTGTTGCCTCTTTAATTGCATCAACACCCTTATCTGAATAAACACCTTCTTTTACTTGCTGATTAATAATTGCGAACATCTGATCAGCAGATAACCCGGCTTTTTTGAAAAATATAGGATATTCTTTTAATATATCTAAGAATTCACCTGAATTATTAGAGCCTTTCTGAAAGCCTTCTTGAATTAAATTAAGGGCTTCTTGCTCACTAATATCCCCAAAAGTTTTTACAATGGCTGTTAGCGAATTTTCTAGTTTTTGAGAATCCACATCATCAAAATTCTGAGCCATTGCATTAATTTGGATAGCAAGCTTTCTTGCCTCTTTTGTTGTTATGTCAAAAGTCCCTTTTAATCTATTTGTTAATTTTGTAAGTGTTGAAATCCTTTCGGCTGCTTTTTTGAATTGGTCAACAAGTAAGGTTATCCCTGCCGTTATTCCTAAAGCACCGACTAATTGCCTACCCATATTTTTTAATGCGTCAGAATATTTGCCAACAGACCTTTGATTTTGCCCTACAGAACTATCTACAGCTTTTAATTTAGTATCAAGTTTTGTAATATTAGCCAATAAAGCTTTACCTTCTTTAGTGTTTTGCTTATTTTGAACTGCTAAATTTTTATATTCTGTTCTTAATTTTATTAAAGTTTTAGATTCTTTCTCATAAGCACCAACTAACCCCAATGTATCCCTGGCAAGTTGTTTGTTTATCTTGTTTTGCTCGGCTAACTGTGTTTTTAGTTCTACTGTTTTTTGTATTCTGTCGGTATTAGCTTTTTTTAAGCTATTTAATACCTTTAATCTTTCAAGGTCAAGCTCTTGCGCTCTTCTTTTGCTGTCAGATAATTTTTTTGTTTCCTGATTCAGTTTGCTCGTTAGGTCTGTCAATTTTTTAGCTTCAGCTCCGTCACTAGATTTTTTAATTAATTGCAAAGATTCAGCTAATTTAACATTTGTTTTAGTTAATTTATTGACTAACTTTTCAGTATTTACCAATTCCTTTTGAAGCTCTTCAAGTGGATTGCCTTTTTTTATTATATCTTCATGTTTAATTATTGACATGGCTTGCTTTTTTATTAGTCTCTATTGCTGTCTGATAAGCTAAAAATGCTCTACTTGTGCTCATTTTAATATCGAATGATCCAATCGGTTGTTTTAAACTCATTTCGATATATTGCGTAAAATTATTTAAATCGAATGGTTCACTTTTTTTGCTTTTTATTTTAGCAGCTAAAGTATTATATTCATTTAACCATCTTTTATTATTGGTACGCACGTATTTGCTTTCATAATCTGCTAAATCTGCTAATTGTCTTAAGTGTGTATTGTCAAGTTTTTTAAATTGAAAATTCATTTCTGCAAATACCTTAACAAAATAAATACGTGGTACTCTTCTTCTTTTACCAATAAACAAATACTCAAACTTTCCTTTTAATATTTCTGCAAAGTTTTCTATTGGTAAATAATCAATGTGATCATAATATTTGACATATTTTTTTATGTACCAAACATAAATCAATTCAATAATTGTTCTCCAAAAGTTTTTATTAAATATCAATTTAAAAATTGTCATAATCCTATTCTCTTTTTTATTAATCCTACCAATACCGGAAATAACTCTTCATTAACCCATTCTGTTAATGTTGCTTGGTTTAATCCTAAAAAATCATACTGACTTGAAAAATTATCCCGAATATCTCCATCAGGTTTGTTAAAGTTGGCAGTTACTTCATAACCATTTCTTACAAATACTACCTTAAATGTGCTGTAAAAAGCACCTGTAACCTTCAAATCAACTTTATCTACTTGTAAACCTTTTGCTTTTCTGACTCCAACAGTAAAAGGCCTGTATGGTGAACCTCCGATTGTGCTTATTGTTTGCCCTAAAGCATCCTCACCGCCTTGTAATTGTTGGTGATTAAATGCAATAATATCATCAGTCATACCCTTTACTGCCTCATCCATTAAGGCGTAGATATCAAAATCAAATCGTTTTTTTAGTTCTTTAAAGCTTTCCATGTTTTAAAAAGGCCGTTAAATACTTGAAATAACGGCCTTGATTTTTATTTATCCTTTTTGGATTTTTTCGCCAGTTTTTCAGGCTTTTCAATTTTTAGCTCTTCAAGTTTTTCAACTTTAGGCTTATTAAATGTCCTTTTTTCATTAGACTTAACCC
>JQIA01001924.1_pt1 | contig 11097 bp, 4 predicted proteins | sample 811431 | NCBI WGS metagenome assembly JQIA01 (sample SAMN02998118, study PRJNA258478) | marine sediment metagenome | biome: marine; feature: seafloor; material: sediment; isolation source: oil-polluted sediment collected from 3 locations (0.5 km, 0.7 km and 0.9 km)... | place: USA: Gulf of Mexico ... | reverse complement strand
GAGTGGTGCACCTCGGTTAATTTCTGATGATCCTATTTTAAAGAATAATATTATTGTTGAGATTTTTAAGAAGAATGATAAGCTACTTTTTTTGACTCAAAAAAAAGGGTTTTACTTCTTGGAAAATAGCGAGTTAAAACATTGGAAAATACCTTCAGATCAATTTTTATTAAATAAAACTGTTTATAGTTCTACTCAATTAAAAAACGATAATTTTATTTTAGGTACAATTTCTAACGGACTTATTTACCTGACAAAAAACGGATCTGTAAACTTCCAAATAACACAAGCCTTGGGTTTGAGTAATAATACCGTTTTAAGCCTTTTTGAAGATATTGATAGTAACGTTTGGATGGGGTTAGATGATGGTATTAATACTATGAACTTAACATCACCTTTTAGTGTTTTTGTGAAGAAAAATAATTTTTGGGGAACAATTTATGCCTCAATTATTTATAATGATTACTTGTATTTGGGTACAAATCAAGGGCTATATTATAAAAAGAAAGATTCAGAAGATTCCTTCAAATTTATAAAAAACACTCAAGGTCAAGTCTGGAATTTACAAGAAATTGATGAGACTCTTTTTTGTAGTCATGATTCTGGAACGTTTATAATTAATAATAATCAAGCACAATTAATAAATAATTCTGTGGGTACTTGGGGGGTTAAGAAAATAAATGACACTACAATACTTCAGGGTAATTATGATGGTTTACATGTATTATCTAAAGAATTGGGCTTTTGGCGTGTGAGGAATAAAATTAATGGTTTTTCTAATTCTAGTAGATATTTTATTCTTACTGATGAAAACAAAATTTTTGTAAACCATGAGTATAAAGGTGTCTTTAAATTAGAAGTTGATAAAGATTTTAAGAAGGTTTTAAAATTAGTAAAGGAAGAATCCGTAGAGAAAGGAATACATTCTAGTTTAATTAATTATCAAGAGAATATTTTTTATTCTAGTAAAAAAGGAGTTTATAAATATGATAAGGAAAATGATAGTTTTAAGTTAGATACTATTTATAGTAAATTATTACCACAAGATAAATTTTTATCTGGAAAATTATTGTTTGATGAAGATAAGTTATGGTCTTTTACAAAAGATGATATCAGGTATTTTACACCTGGGAAATTAGTGGATAAACCAGATTTAGAGATTATCCCGATAAAAGGATCTTTACATAAAGGAGCTTCTGGTTTTGAAAATATTGTTTATTTAGACGATAAGAAGTATTTAATTGGTAGTACTGATGGGTATTTGATTGTTGATTTAAATAAGATTAATGGAGCAAAAGCTTTTCAAGTAAGTATCAATAAAATTTTTAATAATATTTTAGATGAAGCTCAAACAAAAATTAGTTTGTCTAAAAACGTAGAATTTAAAAGTTATGAAAATAATTTAGAGTTCTATTATAGTGTGCCAAATTATAACAAGACATCTTCTGTTAAATATCAATATCAATTAGTAGGTCTCAATGAGAAATGGACTGAACTATCAAAGACCAATTCTCTTTTGTTTAAGAACTTGTCTTTTGGCGAATATACTTTTAAAGTAAGAGCTTCTGTTGATAATAAACTAAGTAATAACATTGCAGAATATTCTTTTATAATTGCAAAACCTTGGTATATCAATAATTTAATGGTCGTTATCTATATATTCACTTTTCTGCTTTTAGCATATGTAACAAATGTTTTGCATCGTAGATATTATAAAAAGCAAAGAGAAGAGTTGTTAGAAAGAGCACAAAGAGAATTAGAATTAAAAGAATTAGAGAGTTCTCAAAAAATAATTAAGCTTAATAATGATAAATTAAGAAGCGATATTGAAAGTAAGAATAGAGAACTAGCGACATCTACAATGAGTATTATTAAGAAGAATGAGTTCTTGAGTTCAATTAAGGTTGAATTAGTTGAAGGTGGAAATCAGAGTTTATCTAAGGTTGTTAAGATAATTGATAAAAACTTAAACAATACAGATGATTGGAAGATGTTTCAAGAAGCATTTAATAATGCAGATAAAAAATTCTTAAAGAAGATAAAATCTAAGCACCCAGAGTTAACACCAAATGATTTAAGATTGTGTGCTTATCTAAGATTGAATCTGTCTTCAAAGGAAATAGCACCATTACTTAATATTTCTCCAAGAAGTGTAGAAGTTAAAAGGTATAGGTTAAGAAAAAAAATGAATCTACCTCACGATTCAAACTTAACAAATTATATTTTAGAAATTTAAGGGCTACAACAAGGGGGTAAAACACCTATACAGTACCACAACATTCTTTTTTTTTTGTTTTAATTAACAAAACTTAACATTTCTATAACATTAGGAAATATAGGGGTTTACAGAGTATTTTTATCATGTATGTTTTTTGTAGGGGTTGTTTTTGGTGATATAGTAAAAAAGTAGCTCTAATTTTACAGTATTATTAATTAAAACATAGTTTATGAGAAAAATGATTACGTTACTACTATTTATGTTTACAGGTTTTTGCTTTACGGCTCAAACATTAAATGTAAAAGGAGTTGTAAAAGACGCAAATTCTGGTGAAACTTTACCGGGAGTTAGTGTCGTTATTAAGGGCACAATAATAGGTGCTGAAACAGATTTTGATGGTATCTATAATTTGTCAAATGTAAAAAAAGGAGCAATCCTAGTATTCAATTATTTAGGGATGAAACCTAAAGAAGTAGTAGTGGACTCAACTGAAATTAATGTTAATTTAGAAGAATCAGCAGAGTCTTTAGATGAGATTGTAGTTGTAGGTTATGGTAAACAAAAAAGAAAAGATGTTACAGGGTCGGTTTCTCTTATTGGAGAAAAGACTTTAGAGGCATTGAAACCGATTGATGCAACAACAGCATTACAAGGTACAACGGCAGGTGTTGCTGTGAACTTATCTTCAGGTGCTCCGGGTGCTAGTGCTAATATTTTAATTAGAGGGGTTAGTTCTAATACTAACAATCAACCTTTAACTATTGTAGATGGCTATGAGGGAAGTTTAAATAGTGTTAATCCAAGTGATATTGAATCAATTACAGTTTTAAAAGATGCACAAGCTGCCATTTATGGTATTAAAGGTGCAAATGGTGTAGTATTAGTTACTACTAAAATTGGGAAAAAGAATAAAGCACCAACTGTAAAGTATGATTCATATGCTTCTATACAGCAAACTACGCGTAAATTAGATTATTTAAACGCTACAGAATATGCTTTAGTCTTAAACGAGGCATATGCAGCAAGTGGTCAGACATTACCTTTTTCTAATATTAGTTCATTAGGTAAAGGAACTGATTGGCAAGATCAATTATTTAACGACGCAATTTTAGTTAATCATAATATTAGTTTATCTGGTGGTGGTGAAAATGTAAGATATTTTATTAGTGCATCTCGTACACAGCAAGATGGTATTATTGCTAAGGAAAAATCTAATTTTATTAGAAATAATATCAAAATGAATTTAGGAGTTGATATTACTGATAAATTAAATTTTACAGTAATTGCTAATTACTTTACAAGTGCTTCTCAAAGCTTTACAGGGTCATTATTGTTTAATGGATTAAATTATGCACCAACTTTTGGAGTTGATGAAAATGATACTAGTAACTTTTTAGGTATAGAAGTTGTAAACCCACTATCACTATTAAAAAACACTTTTGGTGAAAATAATGGTAATGGTTTAGAAGGTAACTTTAAATTAAGTTATAAGCCAATAGATGGTTTAACAATTACGACTCGTTTAGGGTATAAAATTTTTAATGAAAAACAAAGAAGTTTTACACCTATACAAGAATATGGACTTGCTAAAGTATATAATCAGACTCAAAGTTCTGTTTATCAGTTTAAAGCTACGTCAACAAGAGTAAATTGGGAAACTTTTGCAACTTATGAAAGAACTTTTGCTGAAGATCATAATACTACTTTTACTTTAGGAACAAGTGTTCAAAACGACTTGTTTGATGGTATATATGCTACAGGTTTTGATGTTCCTAATAATTCTTATGAGTTCGCAGACATTAGTTTAACAAATTCACAAAACGTACAAAGAAGTATAAATACAGGTAGTGGAGATGTAAGACTGACTTCTTATTTTGGAAGAGTTCAATATGACTATCAAGAAAAATATTTGTTTTCTGGATTAATTAGAAGAGATGGTGCATCCGTATTTGCAGCAGATCAAAGAATAGACAATTTCTGGTCTGTAACTTCAGGATGGAAAATTTCTGAAGAAGATTTCTTAAAAGATAATGAAACAATAAGCTTTTTAAAATTAAGAGCTAGTTATGGTACCTTAGGTAACCTTGTTGGAGATAATTTATATAGATCATTATTAAATGGAGAAGCAGAATATATTTTTGATGGTGCTTTAGTTGATGGTGAAGCTCAAGGAAGACTTTCTAATGCGATTGCAACTTGGGAAACAGCAGAGAAATTAGATATTGGTTTAGACATTAACTTGTTTGATGATAAATTATCTATTGTTGCTGATTACTTTGAAGAAACTAGAAAGGATTTACTAATTCAAGATTTTCCAGTGTCTGGTTTACTAGGTATTTCAGCGCCAGGTAGTTCAAGTCCAACTGTTAATGCGGGTACATCTAAAAACACAGGTGGTGAATTAGCTATTAATTATAAGGCTTATCAATCAGAAAACGCTTCAGTAAATTTATCGTACAATGTAACGTATGTAAACAATAATGTAACAAATGTATTAGATGATGCAATTGTTAGAGGTGGTGGTTTTGCTATTGGTAATCTTCCTCCTTCTAGAATGGAAGTAGGGCAGCCAATTGGTTATTTCTACGGTTTGCAAACGGATGGTATATTTCAAACACAAGCAGAAATAGATGCACATCCTTCTCAAAGTGGATTGGGTGCAAGTACATCTCCTGGAGACATAAGATATAAAGATATAAATACTGATGGTGTAATTGATGAAAATGATAGAACAAACATTGGTAAACCTCAGGCAGATTTTTATATGGGCTTTAATATATCAGCTACTTATAAAAACTGGGATTTCGGAACTTATCTGTATGCAGAATTAGGAAAAGAGATCGTTAGAAATTACGAACGTTTTTTACCAAATGTTAACAAGCCTGCATATTATTTAGATAGATGGACAGGAGCTGGAACCAGTAATTCTGTACCAAGACTTACTAATGATGCTACTAATAACAAGTTATTCTCTGACTTTTTTGTAGAAGATGGTTCTTTTTTAAGAATGCAAAATATACAAGTAGGATATAATTTTACTAAAGAAACTTTAGAAAAAGTAGGATTAGCTAAATTAAGACTATACACAACCGTTAATAATGTTTTTACTTTAACAGAGTATTCTGGTTATGATCCAACGATTAATGGCGGTGCAATTGGTGCAGGTATTGATTCTGGTAACTATCCATCTGCAAGACAATTTATTCTAGGTTTAAATGTTGAATTTTAAAAAATAAAAGATGAGAAGATATAGTCAAAAAATAAAATTAGGATTCATCTTTATCGCAAGTATGTTTTTATTAAACTCTTGTGCAGATGATTATTTAGATAACGCAAATATATATGCAATCGATTCTGAATCGTTTTTTAATTCAGAGGCAGATTATTATAATGCATTAGTTGCAGCTTACGACCCTTTACAATCTACCTTTATTAATGTTTTAATGGGGGAAATTGCATCAAACAACACGCTATGTGGTGGTGAAAGTGCAACAGATGTTCCTGGTTATCAACAAGTAGATGATATGACCCATTCACCAGTAAATTCACAATTGCAAAATCTTTGGAGTTGGATGTATGGTGGTGTTAATAGAGCTGCATATATTATTGAGTTTCAAAATAAAACAGAATTTACTGGTAAAGAAATTATTATTGCAGAAGCACGTTTTTTAAGAGCTTATTATAATTTTGAATTGGTAAAATGGTTTGGAGATATTCCTATTAAGCCAGAAGGACGTTTTGTTTTTGGTGATGAAAAAGCAATTCCAAGATCGCCAAAGGCAGATGTATACGCTTTAATAGAAGCCGATTTAATATATGCAATTGCAAATATGACCTATACAGCTCCACAAGTTGGTAGAGCAACAAAAGGTTCTGCAGAAGCATTGTTAGGAAAAGTATATTTATATCAAGATAAATTTAATGAAGCTTCAACGGTATTAAAAAATGTAATTGATTTTGGTGGTTACGATTTAGTATCAGATTACAATTCAATTTTTGAAACTGCTGGTGAGAATGGTGTTGAGTCTGTTTTTGAAGTTCAATATACAGACATTCAAGGAGCAGGTTTTGGATGCTTACAATGTAGTGAAGGTAATGTTGCTGTCGGTTTTCAAGGAGTTAGAGGTTACGATGGAGATTTATTTACTTCAGGGTTTAGTTTTAATGTACCAACACAAGAAGTTGTTGATGAATTCGAAGCAGGAGATAATCGTAAGGATGTTGCTATTTTAGATATTGATGCATGGTCTGCTTCAACTGGGGCTGCTTTTACAACAGGTTATGAGCATACAGGTTTTTTCAACAGAAAGTACATTCCTAGAAAAAGAAGTTCAGAGGCTGCAGGAGATTTAAACTTAACAAATCCTAATAATTATAGAGCAATTCGTTTTGCGGATGTATTATTAATGGCGGCAGAAGCTTTTAATAGAAGATCTAGTCCAGATGATAATCAAGCTAAAACATATTTAAATAGAGTTAGAACAAGAGCGTTTGGTGTAGCAAATGATGTTACTTCATCAGGATCTAATTTAACAAGTGCAATTTATCATGAACGTAGAGTTGAATTAGTTGGTGAAGGACACCAGTTTTTTGATTTAGTAAGAACAGGGAGAGGTTCTCAAATTTCTGGTTTTACTACTGGCAAAAATGAAGTATTCCCTATTCCGTTAGAAGAAATACAGTTTTCTCAAGAAAACTGGACACAAAACCCTAATTATTAATACATAGAAATATGAAGACAATAAAAACAATATACAGAGCATTTCTTATACTCGTTATAGTAATTGCTTGTACGGAAGAAAGAAATCTAGATTTTTTAGATAGCATAGTAGCACCGTCTAATGTTTCTGCAGCATATAACATAACGCAAGACAATACCGGTTTGGTAACTATTACACCAACAGCAAATGGGGCTAACTCCTTTGATGTTGATTTTGGAGATGCAAGTACAGCTGCAGAGGGCGTTGAAGCAGGTAAGAATGTTCAACATAATTATGCTGAAGGAACTTATACTGTAAAAGTTATTGCATATAATACAAACGGAGATACTGCCGAAGTTTCACAAGAATTAGTGGTTTCTTTTCAGGCTCCACAAAACCTAGTTGTAACTATAGAGAATGATTTAGCAATATCTAAACAAGTAAATGTAACCGCTGATGCAGATTTTGCAGCAACGTTTGAATTTTACTCAGGAGAAGATGGGGTAACACAACCTGCTATGTCTGGTAACATTGAGGAAACAATTGCGTATCAATATGCAGAACCAGGTACTTATACAGTTAAAGTAATTGCAAAAGGTGGTGCTATTGAAACTGCAGAATATTCAATGGAATTTGAAGTAACTGCTATTTTAGCACCTTTAGTATCAGCGAACTCTCCATCTACAAGAGAAGCTGCAGATGTAATCTCTATTTTTAGTGGTAAGTATACAGATGTTGCGGATACGGACTTTAATCCAAATTGGAGTCAAGCAACAATTTATAATGCTTTTGATTTAAATGGAGATGCTATGCTTCAGTATAGTGGTTTAAATTACCAAGGAATTCAAATAGGATCAGCACAAGATGTTTCTTCAATGGAATTTCTTCATTTAGATGTATGGACTGCTGATGCAACTGAAATTGATACTTATATTATTAGCGCAACAAATGGTGAGAAATTTATTAAAAGTACTTTGCAAAAAGACAGTTGGACAAGTATAACAATTCCAATGTCAGATTTTACGGATCAAGGTATAACAGTTGCAGATATTCATCAATTTAAATTTGAAGGTGCTGGATCAATTTTTATAGATAATTTATATTTCTATAAAGCTCCTTCAGTGACAGCAACTCCGCTACTTCATGACGATTTTGAAGGAAATGGTAATATTACTACTTGGGCTGGCGATGCAGCAGATATAAATACTAGTTTGGTAAATCCTTTTAAAACAGGAATTAATACTTCTGCAACAGTTTTAGAGTATAATGACACAGGTGGTGATTATGCAAATATTCGTTTTGATGGTCCTTCTAACTTTAATATGGCAACAGATAATACATTTAAGTTAAAAATTTATGTTCCATCTTCAAGTATAACAGGGAGTCAACCAAATCAAATTTCTTTGAAGTTACAGGATGGTACAGCTAATGAACCTTGGACTACACAAACCGAAATTGTTAAAACTATTAATTTGGACGTTTGGCAAGAAATTTCATTTGATTTTGAGAATGATGCCTATGCAAACTGGAGCTCTATAACAACTGCTCCGATAGATAGAACCGATTTAAATAGAGTCGTTATACAGTTAAATTCAGAAGGTAATAATGATGCTGTAATAGCTTATATAGATGATTTTGCATATGGAACATCAGGAACAACTACAGGTCCAACAGGTCAAATTGTGTCTGATGATTTTGAAGGAAATGGCAACATAACTACATGGGCAGAAGATTCAGCAGGATTAAATGCAAGTTTTAGTAACCCTTTTCAAACAGGGATTAATACATCTGCAACTGTTTTAGAGTACGATGATACAGGTGCTGGTGAATATGCAAATATTCGTTTTGATCTTGAATCTGGGGTTTTTGATATGACAGCTAAAAGTAAATTTACACTAAAAGTATACGTAGAGTCATCAAGTATTTCAGGAAGTCAACCTAATCAGATTTCTTTAAAGTTACAAGATGGTACAGCTTCAGAGCCTTGGACTACACAAACAGAAGTTGTAAAAACTTTAGTTTTAGATCAATGGCAAGAAGTTACATTTGACTTTGCGAATGATACATATGTTAATTGGAGTACAGTAACAACAGCACCAATAGACAGAACAGATTTAAATAGAGTTGTTATACAGTTAAACTCTGAAGGTAATTCAGATACTGTTAGGGCATATATTGATGATATTAATTATCATAACTAAAAGATGAAAAAAATGAAAAAAATTAAAAATATTTATATAGTTTTATTTTCTATGATGATTGCCTTTTTCGGTTGTCAAGAAGATGATTATAAATTCGGAGAGATTGTAACTCCAACTAACATTGTAATTACAGCAGAAATTGTAGGTCAAGATGCTGGTAATCCTGATTTAGCATTTGGTGATGGTAGTGGAAAAGTAAATTTTACAGCAACAGCAGATAATGCATCTTCTTACGTGTTTTATTTTGATGGTATTGTTGATACAGAAAATGGTCCATCTGGAATTTATGATAACAAAGTATTATCAAAATCTGGTATAAATACATATTCTGTAACAGTAAAAGCGAATGGTACCGGTGGTGCTTCTTCAACTTCTTCTGTTAGTATTGAAGTATATAGTGCATTTTCTGATATTGATTCTGAAAACTTTTTAAGTGGAGCAAATGTTGGAGATAGTAAAAAATGGTATTGGCAAGCAGATAAGGATGTACACGTTGGTTTAGGTCCGGTAACTGATGACTATGGAAATGGTGAGTTTGCTTATGAAGCTTGGTGGAATGGAATACAAGCATGGGATTCTGAGAAAAGTTGTATGTATGACAATGAATTTGTTTTTACTAGAACTGCAGATGGTATCACTTTTGAACAAACCGTTGGACCTGCTTTTATCCCTGGTACTTATGCCGGTGATTTAGGTGTTGCAGGAGATACTTGTCATGATGAAACAGTAGCTACTTCAATGTTTGGAGTAAAAAATGTTTCTTTTGGACCTTCTACTTCTTTAGCAGCAACAAAAGGATCTTATAACAATGCACCTTATAGTGGTACAACATTTAAAATTTCTGAAGGAGGTTTTATGGGATGGTTTGTAGGTGCTAGTACATATGATATTATTTCTATTACAAATGATGAATTAATTGTAAGAATTATTCAAAAAGGTGATGGTTTTGCTTGGTATCATAAATTTACATCAACAAAACCTGTACAAGGAGCAAGCTATATTTATAATGATTTAGTTTGGGAAGATGACTTTAATACTGATGGAGCGCCTGACGCAGCAAATTGGAACTACGATCTTGGTGCTGGTGGCTGGGGTAATAATGAAGAACAAACGTATACGAATGCAGCTGAGAATGCAAAAGTAGAAGGCGGTTCTTTAATTATAACAGCTAAAGCTGATGGTAGTGGTGGTTATACTTCTGCTAGATTAAAATCTCAAGGTTTACAGAAGTTTACTTATGGTAGAGTTGAAGTAAAAGCAAAGTTACCTGCATCACAGGGTACTTGGCCAGCAATTTGGATGTTAGGTTCTAACTTTCCAACTGTTGGATGGCCACAGTGTGGGGAAATTGATATTATGGAACAATTAGGAGATGATAAAACTAAAACTTTAGGTACTTGTCATTGGTTTGATTCTGGAAGTTCTTCGAATGCAAGTTATGGCGAAACAACAGCCATTTCAGATGTTTCTGAATTTCATTTATATACTTTAGAATGGACAGATACTGCTATTAAAATTTACTTAGACGATGCTCCGTTTTATACGTTAACAAACAATTCTAACTTGCCTTTTAATGCAGATTTCTTCTTTATTCTTAATATAGCAATGGGTGGTGATCTTGGAGGAACTATTGATCCTGCATTTACAGAAGACACTATGGAAATTGATTACATAAAAGTTTTCCAATAAACTTTTTAAATTTGATTGATTGATGTTAAATAAGGTCAGATGCGCACAATAATCTGACCTTATTTTTAATAATTCCTAAAAAAAATTTACAACCATAACTTACATCTAATTATGAAAAACACTTTTCTAAAATTATTACTTGTTTTATTTACTTTAAGTTCTTGTTCACAAGAAGATAAAGTCAGTGTATTGAGTAATGAACAAGGAATGAAGTTACTTGTTAATGGTGAAAACTTTATGATTAATGGTATGAATTGGGATTACTTTCCAATAGGAACTAATTATGAAT
>JQIA01001938.1_pt1 | contig 11098 bp, 11 predicted proteins | sample 811431 | NCBI WGS metagenome assembly JQIA01 (sample SAMN02998118, study PRJNA258478) | marine sediment metagenome | biome: marine; feature: seafloor; material: sediment; isolation source: oil-polluted sediment collected from 3 locations (0.5 km, 0.7 km and 0.9 km)... | place: USA: Gulf of Mexico ... | reverse complement strand
GCACCCGAGTTAGCGGCATCAAACGATATTGATAATAAGTCTTTAAACTGGGGGGCCTGCCCAGCTTTTTTTCCTAAAGGCTGCGAGATTGCTGTTTTACATGGGGACCCATCAAAACCAAACGTTGATATATTTTTTAAGACGCCGGGGAATTATGACTTCCCAGCTCATTGGCATAACTCGGCTGAGCGTATGGTGTTGGTTTCAGGCACTATGGATGTTACATATGCAGGACAGCCTACCGTTTCTTTAACAACAGGTATGTATGCTTATGGTCCCGCAAAGGCAGTTCATCATGGACGGTGTATCAGTGATGAACCCTGTGTTTTATTTATAGCCTTTGAAGAGCCACTAGATGCAATAAAATTTGAGCATTAAATTAAAGTAATCGCTCTAACAAAACGGCCTCACATTCAGCCAATAAAAAAGCCGCACAGCATTTCTGCTGTGCGGCTCTACTAAGTCCCTTTATCCCCATCCCTACCCACCTGTGAAGGTTCTGGCTGGTCTCGCCTCTGGAGCGGACCAAAGTTTGGTGATGTTAATACTGAATACGTAGCAATGATCTTGCCAACCACCCATATACTCAGCTAACTCCATCTTTTTGCACACTTTACCTTTTAATCAGTCACAACACCAACACCTCTCCCACTCCGTCTTTGGAAATTTTTCTGACACCCAATCAACGCTATCTGAAATAATCGCCATACCGTAGAATAAGTCGTTTTTTTCCTGCCGAGAAATTCATGAAAATAGTCTCTTTTAATGTCAACAGCGTACGTATGCGGCTGCACCAACTCCACGCCTTCAACGACAAACACGCGCCGGACATCATTGGTCTGCAGGAAACCAAGGTAACCGATGAAGACTACCCTTTTGACGACATCCAGGAGCTAGGCTTTGAAAGCGCCGCCTACGGACAAAAAACACACTACGGCGTAGCGCTGCTTTCCAAGATACCCGCTACAAAAATTGAAACGGGCTTTATCAACAGCGAAGAACCCAAAGAGCTCAGCCAGAAGCGGATGATCATCGGCCACTACACCTTGGAAAATGGCGAAACGCTCAAAGTACTCAACGGCTACTTCCCGCAAGGAGAAAGCCGCGATCACCCGGTCAAGTTTCCTTACAAGGCCACTTTCTACCGCGACCTGCTCGATTACCTCAACAACAGCTGTAGCCCCACAGACAATGTCATCGTGCTCGGCGACTTTAACGTCTCTCCTGAAGATATCGACATCGGCATCGGTGAAGACAACCGTAAGCGTTGGTTACGACAAGGAAAAACCAGCTTCCTCCCCGAAGAGCGGGAATGGCTGCAAGCGATAAAAGACTGGGGCCTCTACGACACATTTGAGCAAGGCAAAGACGGTGCCGACCCAATCTACAGCTGGTTTGACTACCGCAGCAAAGGGTTTGACCGAGAGCCTAAACGCGGGCTGCGCATTGACTACATTTTGGCCACTAAAAAGCTCAAAGAAAAAGTCATTGCCTCCGGCATAGAGCACGATGTTCGCAGCATGGTAAAACCCTCAGACCACTGCCCAGTCTGGACCGAGTTTGACCTGTAAAACAGCCAGTGACTCACCCCTCCCTTGTCGATTAAAATAGAAACAATCACACCAACTATAGAGCGCCACCATGACTCGAACCGTATTTTGCACCAAACTGAACAAAGAAGCCGAAGGATTGGCCCACCCACCCTACCCCGGCGATGCTGGCAAACGGCTCTACGACAACATTTCAAAAGAAGCCTGGCAACAGTGGTTAGCCCACCAAACGCTGCTCATTAACGAGCACCACCTCAGCCTGATCAACCCAGATGCACAAAAGTTTCTTACCGAAGAAATGGAGAAGTTTCTGTTCTCTGACGATGCTGAGAAACCCGCTGGCTACGTCGCCCCATCGGAATAGCTGATGATTCGTTTTTCCAACGTTGTAAAACGCTACGAAAGCGGTAACGAAGCGTTACGCAACGTCAGTTTTGAGCTATCAAAAGGTGAATTTGCTTTTCTCACCGGCCACTCCGGTGCCGGGAAAAGCACCTTGCTGCGGCTGATCGCCTGCCTTGAGCGCAGCTCTCAAGGGCAAGTAATCGTTGACGACATACCACTGCAAAAAATCAAACCTCGACACATCCCAGCACTGCGTCGACAGATCGGTATTATTTTTCAAGATCACCGACTACTCAAAGATCGCACCGTCTTTGACAACGTCGCACTGCCACTACAAGTTGCCGGCAGTGATCGTATTGAAACCGGCCGACGAGTGCGGGCCGCGCTAGACAAGGTAGGCTTGCTGGGCAAAGAGCATCGCATGCCACTCACCCTGTCCGGTGGTGAGCAACAGCGTGTGGGCATCGCCAGAGCGGTGGTCAATCGACCCAAAATCCTTCTAGCGGATGAGCCCACCGGCAACCTTGATCCGGAGCTGTCCGCTGAAATCATGCACCTGTTTCGGCAGTTTGCCGAAGTGGGCACCACGGTGCTGATCGCCACCCACGATATCGCTCTGATTAAACGAATGGGGCACCGAATTATGCACCTGGAACAGGGACAACTGACCTTCAATGGCTAAACGACCCCAGCGAAACAGCAGGCTCAAGCGAGCCACGCAATCACCGCCACCCAAGCCAGCTCAACCCAGGCGACGCAACCAGTCCAGCCTATTCAAAAAGCTTACCCACTACCTACACGCCCACTGGGAAGCCGCTCTCTCGGTGCTAGACCGACGCACAAAAACCCCCTTCACCACACTGCTAACCGCCTCAGTGATCGGCATCGCTATCGCCTTCCCCATCGCGCTGCATTTACTGGTGGCAAACATGGAGCAGCTGAGCGGTCACTGGGATCAATCTGGCCAAATTTCCCTCTACCTCAACAACGACAGTCCTCCACAACAAGCTCAGCGTCTGGCCACCAGATTACGCCAGCACGAGCAGATTGTGAGTGTCGACATCATCACCCCTGAGCAAGCCCTGGATGAATTTGGTGAATTCACCGGCTTTGGTGATTTGGCCTCCAAGTTCGAAACCAACCCGCTGCCTTTTGTGCTGCTGATCAACCCCGTCGAATTGCCAGAACCCCATCAAATCGAAGCACTGCTTGACGAGCTGGGCAGTGAGCCACACGTGGCTTTTGCCGAACTGGATCTGATGTGGGTAAAACGCCTGCAAGCACTGAGTCAGCTAATGCAGCAAGCAACCCAAGTGTTGGGTGTGGTGCTAGGAATTGGTGTTTTCCTGGTGATTGGCAACACCGTCCGCCTGGAGTTGCAAGAGCACCGCGACGCCATCGAAGTCTATAAGTTGATTGGCGCAACGGACAGCTACATTCAACGCCCCTACATGTACGATGGCATCGCCTACGGGCTGCTAGGCGCAGCTGTCGCCCTGGCCATTATCGAAATTTCTCTATCGCAGATTCTGCCCCATATTCACCACCTACTGACGCTTTACCCCAGTCAAATAAGCGGCGTTGAGCTCGACCTGCCGCTGGTGCTGAAAGTACTATTGATCAGTGGGTTCCTTGGGCTGATCAGCGCAACCTTCTACGTTCGGCGCTACCTGCGGGCGGTTGAACCCAACTAGAGGCCCGGATTCACGCAGGATCAAAATGATCGATTAGTAATGATGGCAAAACACAGTAAAAACCTGCTGCTAATTTCGACTAAACCAATAAAAATAAAAAACCATGCAAAGAACTCTGTTCACTACACCGTTGGTGTCACCGCTACTCAAGTTACTCAGCCAGCTTGGCTTAAAGCTAGCCGGCTGGAAAACTGAAGGGGAGCCGCCTACCGAAAAAAACTTTGTATTAGTCGCCGCCCCCCACGAAAGCAATATTGACCTGGCATTGCTGCTAGCCATAGCGTTTGCTCTCGACTTTAAACTGTACTGGATGGGAAAAAACTCACTGTTTAAAGGTCCTTTAGGGCCTATCATGAAGTGGTTAGCGGGAGTCCCTGTGGACCGCAGTAAAACCAACAACCTGGTCGATCAAATGGTGGATAATTTTCAAACTATCGATGATCTGGTGCTCACCATTCCACCAGAAGGTACCCGCTCTGAAGTAAAACGTTGGAAAACAGGATTTTATTACATAGCGCTAGGCGCTAAAGTGCCCATTGCACTGGGTTTTTTAGACTACCAACGCAAGACCGGTGGATTTGGCCCGATCTGTTACCCCTGTGGCGATATCGATAAAGACCTGAAGAAAATCCAGGGGTTTTATAGCAATATTGTTGGGCGTAATCAGCTTAGAGCGCTGAAATCAGCGCCATACAAAACATGAGGAGTAAGCAATGAAACAGGCCGTTAAATTAAGGCGCTTCCAGCTCCCTATTGCTTTTCTGCTGTTGCTCATAAACACCTTACCTACCGGCGCAATAGCAAAACCTGTTTTGACATTGGCCGCCAGTGACGCGCTGATTGGGCTCTACCATTCTGAAGATCAAACGGCTCTTGTTGATGAACTAGTCAAACTAGGACTGCAACGAATTGGTTATGAGCTGAAAATCATCACTGTCCCTTCACAAAGAAGCTTAATGATGGCGCAATCAGGGCTCACTGATGGCACCTTACTAAGGACCCACTTTATTGAAAAACAATTTCCCACGCTAATACAAGTTCCTGAATCACTCATTGATGCAACATTTGTTATTTTTTCTCGCAAACCTATCCAATTAAAAAATAGCTGGGAATCACTCTCTGGAAAATCCGTTGGCCTTGTTATTGGCATGAAGCTTATTGAACAAAAAGTACCTAAAACTGCACGAATAACAAGGGTAAAAAACGAACGACAATTATTTTCCATGCTACGCAGAAAACGTATAGACCATGCCGCATACTTGCTGGATCTTGGTAATCACTACTTAAACAAAAACAACATCAGCGGTATTGTATTGAGTGACAAGCCACTGATGACGGTTCCCGGCTATGTCTACCTGCACCCTAAACACAAAGATCTTGCCGTCCGATTGGCAAACTCGATTAAAAACATGAAGAAAGATGGCTCCTTTCAAAAAATCCTTGATCGGCATAAATAACCCATTACATCTCAACCAGTGGTTCAGCCAATGCCAAGACCAACTATATGCATTGCCAACATAGTAATTGACCAAAAGGATACAGCTCTACTATGAAACGTTCTCATAAAAAATGGCATGGCCCTCTGGCAAGACGCTTAGGCACATCTGTATTCCTAATTAGCATTATCGTCACCGCGCTTACTTCAACACTTTATTTATACACTGAGCTGAGATCAGACCTGAAAAATATCGACATTCAGCTTGACGGTATAGAGAATATTTATCTCCCCAGTATTGGCTCTCGCCTTTGGGTTGCCGATATTGATGCGTTAAAGCTTGATCTAACCGGCATGCTAAACCTTAATTCAATCGAATATATTGCGATAACCGAACAAGGAAAGATGCTGCTTGAGGCCGGGACACACCCTTCAAGCGAACCCATCACTCACCACTATCCCATTTTTTATCTCCACGATGGAATACGTCAGAAAATTGGTAACTTAACCATTGAAGCCTCAACTGCAGATGTCTATCAAACGTTCTATGACAACGCACTCTCTTCCATCATTATCGTTGCACTACAAACCTTTATTGTCGCCGGCCTGGTATTGCTGTTGGTTAGTCGGTGTGTCACTCGCCATCTAGTCACTATTTCTGCCTTCGCACGGCAACTGGGACTATCTAATCTAGAACAACAATTAGTCCTTAATCGCCCTCAGAAAGCCGCCAAAGATATGGATGAGCTGGACGTATTGGTACAAGCATTAAGCGACATGCAAAAACAGTTAGGCCAGTCAGTAGTAGCGCTCAGCGCCAGTGAAGAAAACCTCGCACTCACCCTAAATTGTATTGGTGATGCGGTCATCGCAACCGATGCCAAAGGGGTTGTCACTCGAATGAACCCGGTAGCCGAAACACTGACTGCATGGACAGCTAGCGAAGCTATCGGCCGCTCAATACGAGACGTCTTCCCCATCATCAACGCAACAACCCATGAACCGGTGGAAAACCCTGTTCAACAGGCTTTAGCCACCGGGAAAATAGTTACGCTCAGCAATCACACCACCTTAGTGGCTAAAAATTCAGCAGAATATCAGATTGCAGACAGTGCCGCCCCCATACGCAATGGCGACACCATTATTGGCGCAATTCTTGTTTTTCATGATGTCACAGAGCAGTACCGCATACGCCAGGAGCTGGCTGACAGCCAAAAGCACTTAAAGCTACATATTGACCAAACACCACTAGCCGTTATTGAGTGGGACGGGAACTTCTCCGTTAGAGACTGGAATCCCGCCGCTGAAAAAATCTTCGGCTATTGCAAAGAAGAAGCGATGGGACGTCATGCTACCGAGCTAATCGTGCCCTCTTCGGTAAGGCCTGAAGTTAATGCTGTTTGGCAACGGCTATTATCCAATCAAACCGTGGTGCATCAAATAAATGAGAACACTACTAAAACAGGGAAAACACTAACCTGTGAATGGTTCAACACCCCTCTTGTTGATGAAAATAACCGGGTAGTTGGTGTCGCTTCATTTGTTGACGATATATCGCTACGAGTAGCGACTGAAGAGATCACACGCCAGCAGCAACAAGAACAACAACAACTGATCGACAACCTGCTCGATGCCGTTCTAACCATCGATGAAACCGGAACTATTTTGAGTCTTAACGTATCCGCAGAGAAATTGTTTGGCTATTCCGCGAAAGAAATTCTTGGCCAGCACTTCCGACTGATAATGCCTCCTGAGATTGTCCTTGAGTATGAAACCTATTTACAACAAAGCGCCCAAGGTATAACTGTTGATATAATTGATCAGCCACACGAAATCGCTTTAATGAATAAAGCGGGAAACCAGTTCCCCACCCGCTTATCCGTCACCATATTCCCTCGGCCAAGCACTAACAAACATCTATTTGTCGCCTCGGTTCACGATTTAAGTAATGAGAAAAAAACAGAAGAGCAATTACGCCGTAGCCAGAAAATGGATGCACTGGGAAAATTAACTGGGGGTATTGCTCACGACTACAACAACATGCTTGCCATCGTACTTGGCTATGCCGAATTACTGCATCAATCGTTATTAGACAAACCCAAATTGCTCGCCTACACCGATCAAATCACTCAAGCCGGCGAAAGGGGTGCGACACTCACCAAGAAGCTACTAGCCTTCTCAAAACAAAGACCATTTGAAGCAGCCTCACTCGATTTAAATACCTTATTAACTGATCAACAACACCTATTAGAAAAGGTAGTTACCGCACGAATTACCGTAAAAATGGAGCTACTGCCGGAACTATGGTCAGTCCGAGTAGATAAAGGTGATTTTGAAGATGTACTGATGAATCTATGCATTAATGCCATGCATGCAATGGATACGATAAATGCTACCAACAATATCTTTTCCATCGAAACATTCAACCAACGCCTAAACGCTATAGATGCAAAAAGCTTAGGAATTCCTCCCGGTGATTACGCCGAGCTTTGCATTTCCGACACTGGAAAAGGAATGGATAAGAGCACTCAATCCAAAATGTTTGACCCCTTTTTTACCACCAAAGGAGAACTAGGAACCGGCTTAGGTTTGAGTCAAGTTTACGGATTTATGGAACGAAGCAAGGGAGGAATTCATGTGTATTCCAAGCCTGGAATAGGTACTCGGTTTTGCCTCTACTTCCCTCGCGACACACACACATCTCAAGAAAACAACGCTGCACCGGTTACCGACATATCATTATTAGATGGCAATGAAACCATCATCGTTGTTGACGATGAACCCAGCCTGCTCGAAATAGCCAAAGACCTATTAACTCATCATGGCTATAACGTGATGTGTGCAAATAGTGGCGATGAGGCATTAACACTACTTCGCAACAACCCTATAGATTTGGTTATATCTGATGTAATTATGCCGCACATGAATGGCTACGAATTAGCGAGCACCATTAAAATAGAATTTCCATTAATAAAAATTCTGATTGTTAGTGGCTTTAATGAAACAAACCATGTAGAAAAATCAAATCTTAAGCTAGAATTAAAAACACTCTCCAAGCCCTATAGCTCCCAATCTTTACTGGAGCGAGTACGGCAACTGCTTGACCAAGGGAGCCAGGAAATAATTAAATGCGATCTTTCCGATAACTAATAAAACTCACCGCCACAATAGCACTTCCCATTGGCAGCCATTTTTATGCCCCCAATACAGCGGTAACAATACGTAACCAAGCAATCGGTACAAACATCCATATTTTCTAATCGATACCTCTCAAAACAGGAATTACAGATTGATCGTACATTCCAAACATAACCCTGTACCTCGACGCTTTTAACAATCAGCGCATTTAGTTCATCCCTGCCATTCTCTATTTCTTTATGATGATAAAGCCACAACTTAGCAACACCTGCCTTTAACTGGGGCAGTAAAAACTTATCGTCATAACCAGAATCAACCCACTTTCTTAACTGATCTCTTAACTCTCCTTCGATAACACTCATACCACTAACTCCCTTTTTCGAACAACTAAAACAGCAAACACCAATGACCTACGATTGAGCATAAGTTGGACTTCAGAATTAACGATTAGTTCTTTTAAGAAAAATGATTAAGCTACCTAAGCGCGTATTAACAATAGAAAAAATAGTCCCTTCCCTTCATTCTCTATCGACCGGATTTGATTCATCCTTAAGAAAATGAGCAGCCATAAAACCCCAGCCCAAAATAAATGACAAGCCACCCAAGGGTGTCACTGGCCCTAAAAATCCCCATTGGAAAACACTGAGTCCATACAGGCTACCGCTGAATAAAACAATACCAGCGACAAACGAAATTCCTGCCAATTTTAATCGATAAACCTCCTCATAATGGAACATTAGCAGTCCCACCACGAGCAGGCCAAAGCTATGGTAAAACTGATAGCTGACACCCGTATTAAAAGTAGCCAACAACGCTGGTGACAACTGTCCTTTAAGTCCATGAGCAGCAAAAGCACCCAGCGCCACTGCCAAACCACAACCCAATGCACCCAATACTAAAAACAATCGCATAATCATTACCTTGATATTTTTCTACCAAACAAAAACATCGCTTAAGTAGTAAGACCTAGATTTCCACCTACATCACTCAACAGTGACTTTGTTAGCTGCACCCTAGCAATTTCCTTTTTTTGCCTGACCTGGTGGGCAGAATTTTCTTTCGCTTTCACCTTTATTTTCTTTGGTTTTCGCCTCCACCTCAACACCAGCAACCTCTCCCTTAACTTGATGCAGCTTGCACCCCGATATTGATAATGACATGCAAATAAAAACCAAACTTAAAAATGACCGCATAAATTACCTCAATATAATGATAGTTATTCTTAATTACTTTATGTTCTGATTCAGAATAGCTCGAAAGCTTAATGCCGCAATAATTGACTGAACCTGCGGTGTTAGACGTGAGTATTTTTACCAAATAAACATTCTAATACGCCAACAATCCAAGCTAGCCCATCAGACAAGTACTCGCATGTCTGAGTTCAATCAATAATTGCAACTATAATCCAAAGACCCGACTCCTTAGATGCTGTTAATTTTTCCGGTTTACTACTTTTCCTGGATTAACTCTCAGATCTGAAAGAGAAATTACATCTTCTGAGAATTCAATTTTCATGATTATGACCTCAATAGCACGGAAGTTAAGACCCAGTAATAGCACTAGTTAACTGGTGCTATTAGAGAAATATAACGTGGAGGAAGAGTCTTTGGTCTACGACTCTTAACAAGTCGTATCACGGCCTTACCCAGCCGCCTCAACCGCCGCCAATTCCCGCAGCCGATCAAACCGAGCTTTCCCACCTAAAAACTCCAGCTCGCGGATTTTTTCTGGGTCCACCTCATTCAGCAATTTCAGCTCTTCATCGCTAGGTGGTTCGGTGATTTTATCGGTCTGACACAGCACACTCGCTGGCAGTGCCTGCTTCAACTCTTCAGAGTTAACACCGGGATGGATCGACACCACTCGCGCTCCTTGACGGTCGATTTCAATCACGGCCAGATTGGAGACAATCAGCATTCGCGCCTTGTCTCCGGCGTGGCTGTGGCGTAATGGATCGCTGACGGCGAACTGCACTTCTTCTACAAACGAACGCTTATCCAGCGATGGCAGATAGATCAAAAACGGGTTAGCCAGCTCGGCCAGTTCCGCTAAGCCCGCCAGACCCGCGATTCGCATCCAGTCACCGGAGGGTTTTTGCACCTTTAGAGTGTTGATTTTTCCGCTAACGTCTATCTCCAGCGGCCGCATAAATTGCCCGGCTTTGCCTGCCAGTGTTGGCATAATTTCACCAATCCAGCGACTGGCATCGAGCTGTTGCGTGGCGCCTTCCAGCGCTACGGCTTCGGACTGGGTCAGGTTGGCTTTGCGAGCGGTTGGGTTGATGGTCAGCGCTGCAGGGTCTTCCAGCAGCAGGTGCGGGTAGAGGCGTTTGGCCAAACAGGCAGCCACCTGCCCCAGCGCTGAAGCCAGCCCCAGCTGCAAAATTTCAAACTGGCCCAGTTGACGCGCCATGGTCACCGCCATCTGGTCGGCTACTTGAGATGGGTTCATGCGCTCGCCTCCAGCCATGCGGCTGCCTGTTCTCGGTTTAATCCAACGTAATCAATCAGCTGATTCCAATCCGCCGGATACACCGGTCGGCAGCTGGTGGGCCAGGCACCTTTGGGCAGGTGCACCACCGCGTCCACTTGCAGCTCGTTGAGGTTTACTTGATGCTCCTCCCCCGCCAGGCTCTCCACCAATTCTTCACAGCTGACGATGGTCTGCCGCGAAGCCTGAGCCAGCAGCGAATCCGCTCCCTGCTGACCGGTGAGCACCGCGTTACCACGAAGATCAGCCTTGGCTACATGAAGAAAACAAATGTCGGGCCGAATGGCAGGCACCAGCAGATGGGGTTTGCCGGTGTAGGGACAGTTTTGCGTCACCAGCTCCGGTCGCACCTGTTGCAGCGCTTCGGCCTGACTCATTGGCAGCGGCACAAAGGACTGATGATTAATCGCCGCTCGCAGACCGTGCATCAAGCTGCCTTCGGACTC
>JQIA01001937.1_pt1 | contig 11098 bp, 5 predicted proteins | sample 811431 | NCBI WGS metagenome assembly JQIA01 (sample SAMN02998118, study PRJNA258478) | marine sediment metagenome | biome: marine; feature: seafloor; material: sediment; isolation source: oil-polluted sediment collected from 3 locations (0.5 km, 0.7 km and 0.9 km)... | place: USA: Gulf of Mexico ... | reverse complement strand
ATAAACTGGCACAATAATTGAAATTAATGGCTGATATGGAAAATTAGCAAGATTATCCTTTACCTGTTGAATGTGCCTTAGGGAAGGTGTATTCTGTTGTAAGAAAATTTGATATTGAGCATTTAAAGTCATTTCCTCGACAGAAGGAATAATGACTTTCTCCAATTCAACACAATGACCATCCAAATCGAAAACCTTCAACAAAACAGTATCAGTAACGATTTTTTGTTCATGGCTAAAATAGAAGCCGCTATTGGCACTAAATTGGCAACTCGAAAAAGCTTGCTCAACATCCTGCCGATAAATACCTAATTGTGCCTTACCAACAAAATGATCGGATAAATAAACCTCAACTCTTTTAATTTGCTTATTAGATATTGCCCAGCCACTGATTTCTAAGATATTAGATGCAAACAGGACTGTGTCACAAGTTGCTTTTATTGGATTTCTGTGTAGTTTTTCATTTGAAGAAAATAAATTTATAAAAAAACGCAAAGGATAAGTAACAACTAAACCAATTTTAAAACTCAAGGATCGTTTTAATAAATCATTCTCTTCAAACAAAACTTGTACTTGGCTTTGTAAGAGTTGGTTTTCTTTTTCTTTTTGTTTAATTAATGCTTTGTGGTAATTTGTAATCTGATCAAATGGGTTTTCATTTATAGGACCGTATGACTTCTCATCAATCATGTTAATTTTATATATATAGATAATTCATGCCATTATAACTGTATAAGCCTATTTAAATATACTTTTAAGCCACATGAATATATTTACTCTACCCCAAACTAGCTAAAATAGATTAAAATATCAAAAATTTTGGATAAAATTATAAATGAAAAAAGTTTATTTTATATTGGGAGTACACAGATCTGGAACATCTGCATTGAGTGGCGTATTGAACATGATGGGATTAGATATAGGCAACAACCCAATGTCAGCCACAAAAGCTAACCCTAAAGGCTACTATGAAAATAATTTAGTATTTCATTTTAATCACAGGGTTTTATTAGAAAATCAATCAAGTTGGGATGATTGCCATTTTAATATTAACAAGATAAGCAAAATAAGCGTTAGAAAATATATTGATGAAGCTAAAACGATTATTTGTGATCAATTTAAGTTTTCACAACAGTTTTTGATCAAGGATCCAACTATATGTCTGCTTTTTCCAATATGGGAAAAAGCATGTAGTGAATTAGATATTGAAATAAAAATTGTTATTCCCTTTAGAAACCCTCTTGAGGTAGCTGAGTCGCTCAAACAAAGAGATGGTTTTTCATACCAAAGAGCTTTCATTGTTTGGGCTCAAAATTTTTTAAGTGCAGAAGTACTAACCAGAAATTTCACAAGGTTGTTTATTTCATTCAATGATCTCCTTCATGATACTAAAAAGACAATTAACAAATTAGAAGAATTTACTGGCCTAAAAGCTACAGATATAATTTTTGATAATATTCATAAATTTTTAAGAAAAAGTTTTAAACATAATAACTTTGCAATCAATAATTTTTCAGAAGATGCTCCTGAGTCATTTCTTAGTTTAATTAACATCCTAAAAATTTCAAAATTTGAGAATAAGGATTTATTCGATAAAATTAGGAAAGAGTTTAGTTATTCATTAGAGTTCTTTCAACATAAAGAAATTATTGATGTTTTAAACGAATATGGTAAAGTTGAACAATTAATCAAAGGAAAAAATAATAATTTACATCAATTAGATGAAAACTATAACTTGTCGAATGAATTAAAAGGAATTTTAAATACTCATCAACTAAATAAACAAAGCATTGATGATTTAACACTTCAATCAAAGGAAGTCCAAAGTCAACATGTCCATGAAATTCAGACAAAGCAACAAATTATAGATAATCTAACACTTCAATTAAAGGAAGTTCAAAGTCAACATGCCCATGAAATTCAAACAAAGCATAAAGCTGAAGATAATTTAACATTTAATTCAAATGAATCCGATTGTTTATTACAAAAAAAACAAAAAGAATATTCAATTAAATTACTTAAAATTAATAAATTATGTAAAAAAGAACATAAAGCCCATATACAAACTAAACTAGATAAAAAGTTATTAAAAAAAACAGTTGCTCAACAAAAAGAAAAATTGGATTTGCAATTAGTTCAACTTAACAAGAATAAATTTACTAATCAAAAAGCAACTGAAAAAATTGATGCTTTAAATATTGAGACAAAAGTATTGTCAAAAAAATTGGCATCTGCTCAAAAAGAACTTAGAGAACATGTCGAGCAAAATGAGTTGGATAATACTAAAGTTATTAATGAATATAACGATGAAAAGCTAAAAACCCAAGGGAATATACTCAAAGTACAAGAAAAAATTATTGATGTGATAAATCAATATCATACTGTCTGTTCCAATCAATATTTCTTTCTTAAACAAGAAACCAGTAATACAAATACCAACTTAAAGCTATTTTATAATATAGGCAATTCCCTCACTGGAATTAGAAAAAAACAGAAAAACTTATTGTTTAGAAAAATTGAAGCTGCCAACAAGGGTGTAAGCAAATTTTTAAATCCCTTTATGTTGGCAAATCTGCTAGATCAAGTAAGTACTATGGAAAAGGACGTTAAAAAAATTGAGAAAAAAATAAATAGGGTTCCATGGAAATTTATTGAATTATTTAATGAAGATGCCTACTTAGATATAAATTTGGATATTAAAATAGCCATTTCTAATGGACAATTTTCGAGTGCAACTGAGCATTTTATCCTTTTTGGTTATGATGAAGTCAAAAATAAAGGGCGTCTATTAGGGCTAGGTATTCCTCAATTTACCGCCAACAGAACCAACAAAACCGAAGGGGAAAATGATTTTCACTTTCGCAAGTATTTAGAGCAATGTTATTTAAATAATAATGCTGAAGAAATGACACCAAAAATTAATGTTGTTGATGAGTTCAGAGCATTAATTAATTTAACGATTGAGCCAGAAGTTATTGATTCTTTTTCTCAGGATATTATTCAGATACCTCAGGAAAGTGAAGTAGGTGAACTAACTAGCGTTGATGAAAGTTATCCAGAAATAGTTGAAAATCAAGATGATGAAGTATTAAATAAATACACTTATAAGGAACCAGTACTCACTTCTGAAATTAAGCAGGAAATATCGGCTTTTGATATAAAACCATTAATTTCTATTATAATGCCTGTATATAATGTAGATCCTAAATGGCTTGATTTAGCTATAAATTCAATTAAAAATCAATGGTATCAAAATTGGGAGCTATGTATAGCCGATGATAAAAGTGATAATCAGAAGACTTTAGACTATTTAAATAGTATTGATAAAGAAAACATCAAAATACACTTTCTAAAGAAAAATGAAAATATATCTGTCGCCTCAAATAAGGCATTAGCGCTGGTAGGAGGAGATTATGTTGCTCTTATGGACAACGATGACGAACTAACTCCCAATGCGCTCTATGAAGTTGTTAAGGCAATTAATGAATATGGTGCAGAATTTATTTACAGTGATGAAGATAAATTAGAAATGAATGGTTCGTTTAGTGACCCACACTTTAAACCAGATTTTTCGCCTGATATGTTTCTATCACAGAACTACCTAAGCCATTTAGGTGTAATAAAAACAGACTTAATTACAAAAGTTAATGGCTTCACAAAAGGTCTAGAAGGTTCTCAGGATTATGATTTATATCTTAAAGTTTTAGAACATACTGACAAAATTCACCATATACCAAAAGTTTTATACCATTGGCGTAAAGTTCCTGGCTCAACAGCGGCTGTCTTTAGTGATAAATCTTATGCTCAAGCTGCAGGAGTTCAAGCATTAAAAAATGCAATGGAAAGAAGAAAAGTACAAGCCAATGTTTTAAATGGAAAATATCCAGGTACTTATCGAATTAAGTATAAAATACACGGGGAACCTCTTGTCAGTATAATTATTCCATTTAAAGATAAACCCGAACTTTTAAAAATGTGTTTAGACTCTATCATACAACATACCACTTATAAAAATTTTGAGATCATTGGAATTAGTAACAACAGTAAAACTCAAGAAATTTTTGATGAAATGAAGCGGTTTGAAGCCATGGATAATCGAATCAAGTTTTATGAATATAACTATCCCTTTAATTTTTCAGAAATTAACAATCATGCAGTTTTTACTTATGCTAAAGGCAGCCATATTATTTTACTTAATAATGATATTGAAATTATTACACCTGACTGGATTGAGTCCATGTTAGAGTTATCTCAACGGCAAGATACAGCAGCAATAGGAGTCAAACTTTATTATCCAAATGAAACTATACAACATGCAGGTGTTGGTATTGGTGTTTTGACTTTGGCTGGCCATAACTTTAAAAATCACCCAAGACACTCACCAGCCTATATGGGTAGAGAGTCAGTAATACAAAATTTAAGTGCTGTTACTGCGGCATGTCTAATGGTGAAGAAACAAATATTTGTTGATCTAGATGGATTAGATGATGAAAATTTAACTATTGCATTCAATGATATAGATTTTTGCTTAAGAATGCGCGAAGCTGGTTTTCTAAATATATTTACCCCCTATTGCGAAGCATACCATCATGAATCTATTTCAAGAGGTTACGAAGATACCCCTGAAAAAGTACAAAGGTTTAATAATGAAGTTAAATATATGTTAGACCGACATAATAAAATATTAGCAAATGGAGATCCGTATTATAACGTCAATTTAACTCTTGAAAAAGAAGACTTTAGTCTTGGAAATTATGGTGGATGAGCTTGAAATATTGTATAGATGACTTTTTAATATTTAGGAATGTTTTATTTGTTAGAGGCTGGGTATTAAATGAAGACTTTAAAATAAAACTGATTATAAATAGTATTGAGTTCAATATCATTTATCAATCATTTGATAGCCCAGATGTAGCAAAAATTCATGGCGAGAAACATAAAAATTGTAGATTTGAATTTAACCATACAATTGGTGATCTAATTGTTAAAGAAATTAAAATAATTATTAGTAAGGATGATATTATTCTTGAGATAGATCCAATTCAAGAAATGACAACGAGTGATGAATCTTTTAATTTACAAAATATTTTCCAAGAGGGGTTACCAGACTTAATTAAAGGAACTGTAGTAGAAATCGGTTCAAGAGCTAGAAGCAAAATAACACGAAAACATTTTTTCAAGGACTTTAAAAAATATATAGGTTTAGACATAATTGAAGGTGACAATGTTGATGTAATAGGTGATGCTCATAACTTATCTAATATTTTTACCCCTAACAGTATTGATTGTATATTTTCTGTCAGTGTATTTGAACACTTGATTAATCCATTAAGAGTTGTTTATGAAATAAATAAAATTTTGAAAATAGGTGGATATTGCCAAATTAATACACACCAAACTTGGCCTATTCACGATTGTCCTTGGGACTTTTTTCGATTTTCAAAATATGCTTGGTATGGATTATTTAATCAGACTACTGGCTTTGAAATTGTTGAATCTGTTCAGGGAGAACCTTGCTTTGTTGCTCCCATGTTAACACAAGCCGATCACCAGGGTCTTGATTATCAAAGAGGTTACCTTTCTTCTAAGGTTGTTGCTAGAAAATTGGCACATAAATACGTTGATATTCCATATGATGAAAGTTATATGAAAAATATTTATCCATACTAAAATAGGTGTTCAATGAATAAACAGTGTATTTTACATATTGGTCTACATAAAACTGGCAGCACCTCTATTCAGAATTCGTTATATTCTGAAAAGTTTAATAAAACATATTCATATTTAAATTTAGACTCAGCTAATCATAGTGTCAGGCTGTATAGCTTATTTGTTGAACAACCAGATACATACTATTGGCATATAAGGAATGGTCTAACAAGTGATCAAGTTAAAGCCTTTAATGAAGAAACAAAAAATCTTTTAAATGAAAGTATAAAATCTAATGAATTAGAAAAAACAATAATTTCAGGTGAAGACATTAGTGTATTAACTGAATTCTCAGTCTATAAACTTAAAGAGTTTTTAAATGATTACTTTGATGATATTTTAGTAATCGCGTATATTCGATCACCCTATTCATACATTCAAAGCTCTTTCCAAGAAGGAATTAAAGCAGGATATAACTCTTTTAAATTAGGTCAACTATATGCTAACTATCGTAGTAGAATTGAAAAGTTTGACACTGTTTTTGGTCAAGAAAATGTTAAACTATATGAGTTTAATCCCAAACTATTTTATAAAAATGATATTGTAAAAGATTTTTGCCAAAACATAAATATTTCAATTAGCCAAAACCATATAATTAAAGCCAATAAGTCACTCTCAGCTCAGGCAAGTAAATTATTATATACATATTATAAGTTTGGCCCAGGGTATGGTGTTGGTGCTCATGTACAAATGGAGAACTTATTATTAATAAACAAAATAAGTTCAATAGAAGGATTAAAATTTAAATTTTCTCCAGATTTAATTCGCCCAATTATAGAGTTTCATACAAAGGATGTTCAATGGATAGAAAAAAGACTGGGCAGTTCCTTTCATGATAATATGAAAAGTACTCCTGATGATATTTGTTCTGAATCGGATATGCTTGATATAGATATAGATTCCTTAGAATGTCTCAACAATTTGGTAGGTTCAGGATCAAAAATAAAAATTAGCCAAAATATGCCTATTGAAGATGTAGCTATGTTGGTACATGAACTCAGATTGAAATTAGTAAAGGAGCATGTGCTATAAAGTTTTAGCTTGAAAAAATCAAATAATCAATAGTCAACAAACCTGATTTCCTCTTCAATTAACTCTAGTATATCTAATCTAGATTCATTTATTCCAGCCCCCTTTTTTGAAAGGGTCATATAAAACTCAAATCCATCTGTTGGAAAAAATTCCAACTCACGAAATTGAATTAATCCTAAATCATAAAGATCATTGATTAATAGCCTGAAAACATGAGGAGTAAAACACCAGTTATGAACATCAATATATTTTTTATTGGAAATGACAGAGTTCATTCCACGAATAGCATCATTTAAAGTGTGTTTTAATTCATAAACACCTTGAGTATCTTGCCCCCATGCTATTTTTTTTTCTTTAGAAACAACATTTAAAAAATATTCAACCACTGTTCCAGGGGAATGAATAGAATTTTTTTGGAAATGACTATCAATTATTTTTGATATACCCGTAACAGGTCTGAAACGATCAAAACAAAAACGTTTATCTGGTATAACAAGAGAAATAATTCCATCTTCTTTTAATATTTCACCACAATTTTGAATAAAACCGATTAAATCGGGTGTATGCTCAATAACATGGGAGGCAATTAACCAATCATAAAATTTACATTTATCTGTTAATTTTGAGTACTTCTCGCCATTCCAAATATAGTCAACCTTTTCAATCAAGTTTGTATCTACGTTGTGTGATTTGTATTTTACAATTAAATCTTCTTGACTTGCATGATCAATAATTTCAACCTTATACCCAGCCCTTTTTGGAGCTACTGGATTAAAGCTTGGCCCAATTTCTATACCAAAGCCATTTTTTTTAATATTTTTTAGTATTTTAGTGCTTCTATCCATATTTTAATAGTTGTGTGTTTACCTTTTATTATACTTTACCCTCTCTAAAAAGTTAATTTGAAACTTATCAATCTCCAGTTTATTTTCATATTAATCTTTAAAGTCAAAAAGTATATTACTATAATTATACACTAATTTAGCTCATTTAAATTTAAAAAAAAAAAAGATTGAGATAAAGAGTATTAATTAATAAAATGCGCTACATTGAGCAGTATTTCGAATATAATACTCAGTTAAAGTTTAAAATCAATTCAAAATAATTAAGAACCCTTCAAAACATGCTTAAACCAAAAAATCTGATACGAAATGTACTTATAGCAATTTCCACTCTATCTCTAATATTAGCGGCAGTATCATTGTATGTTTTTTATAGTTGGAATCATAATCAGAAAATTATATCTAGTTTATCAATCAGCTTACCAAATTATTACGAACAAAAAATGAATCATTTGCATGCAAAAGCCAAGAATGCAACCGACAATAAAGAAAAAATAAAAACTTACAGAAAAATATCAAATAAACTAAAAACAACAACGAATTTATATAATTATTATAACTTAAAAAATGAAGCCAATACTTTTATATCTAAAACCCTTATAAATGAAGGGAAAATAGAGGAGGCTCTAGAATTTACTGAAAATTGGTTAAATAGTAATACTTATGATTTCAAACCAAAGTTTATATATGCAAGTTTGCTAAAGAAAACTAATATTCAAAAAGCATTAAGTTTTTATCAAGAGCTATATAAAAATTATGGAGATATTCTAACAATAAGCTCGAAATATGTATCACTATTATTAGACATCGGCGATTTTCAAAAAGCTTTAGATATCGCTCAAGCAGAAAAACATCATATTCAAGATAGTCCAAATGTAAACTTCAGAATTTATTATATTGATTCGATAAATAAAATATTTTCAGCAACTTCAATTTTTTTAGTAAAAGATTTTGTTAAAACCAATGATGAATATTTACTTACCATCGAAAAACAATTTGATGGACTCAAAGGATTAAGGCTTGATGTTGATGGGTTGCCAATAAGTTCTCGTATACGAAATTTTACTTTTAATTTAATTTCAAAAAAACCAGCATTTAAACAACTTTTTATAAAATCATTACACCACTTAGAAAAGGAAGGTAAAGATTTAATAGTAACTGGTAATGATCCTTTCTTTGTACTTAGTTTACCAGAGGTATCAATCGGATTAAGCGAAAAAGTTAAATTTGAAGCTAAACTAGAAATTGAAAAAAAAATAAATTATTCTATTAATAAAATTTTCTATCATAATCGTTGGAGAATTTATTATTCAAAATCTAAAAAACATAATAAAGAAAACTCTAAGAGTTTTAGATTTCGCTCTGACTCCGATACGTTTAATTTACAGACAGCTATCTCTATTCCTGCTCAAAAATATTCATTTTTTCGAGTAAACTTCCCTTCTATTAAAAACTTTACTTTTAATAGTCTTAATATTGAGATAAATAATTCATTTAATATTTCCGCTTCAAGTTTTTTAAATTTACACGATCTTAAAAAAACTAAAGACGGGAGTTTTATTGTCACAGGAAAAACACCATATATTGAGTTTGAAAGTGACTTTGACGAAGTGATTAATAGTCTGTCAATACGTTTAATTTTAGGCGAAAACTCATGAAGTTTATTTATAGAATATTTCCTTTTAGTTTTGTCATAACCTTACCACTTAGTATTTTCTTTATTATCTGGACCTATAGTACTTTAAATACCTATTATAAATTTAATGTTTTTGTTAATCCATTACCCAAAAAAGATAGGTTATACCGTGTTGGTTTAGCTGAATATATACAATTAAAAAATAAAGCACTCAGTTTGTTTGGTTCAAAAAAGGATGTGGATGTAAAGTTTATTATCAATGATAAAAATATTAAAACTTTATTTTCTGACTTACCTATTAGTGGAACAGAATATCAAAAGAATTCATTAGTAATTATTGATAATAAAGTTATAAAAGGTAAAACTAAGCTAAGGGGTGATCATTATTACCACTGGGCCTTTCCTCGAAAATCTTGGAGATTTAAAACTTCAAAAAATCATATCCATGATGGCGTAAACAAGTTTAATTTTATCATCCCCAAAGGTAATGAAATGTTAAATAACCATTTATCATATGAATTGGCAAAAACCTTAGGTGTCTTAGCCCCAGATAGCCAAATTGTAGAAATTTCAATAAATGGAATTTACAATGGAGCAAGACTCATGGTTGAACAAATTGATGAAAGTTTTTTAAGAAAGAATAATAGAATGCCTAATGATATTTATAAAGGTGACAATATTGGACAAAAAATTTTTAAAGGTTTAAAAACAAAAGTTTCCTTATTTACCCATGCAAGCATTTGGGAAAAAGCTTCTATTAATAATCATTACGAAGAGAATAATGTAAAACCATTACAAAAATCATTAACTGAACTACAAAATAACGAATATTCAATCTATGATTTAAAAAGCTTTGCTGCAATGGCGGCGTTAATTGACCTAACTTCAACATATCATTATTCGCCTCAGCATAATTGGAGATTGTATTATGATAACTATTATGAAAAAATGTACCCGATTATATGGGATCCACTTGGATGGTGGAAAGATTGGGTTTATAAAGGTTATATGAATATAATAACTTCTGAACTTTTAGATGGCTTATATTCCAATTATTCCTTTTTAAGGAAAAAGCAATCGGTACTTAAATCTTTTTATGACTTTCATGAAGTTGGCTTTATCAAAAAACTTAATGAATCAATTAAAAATGTAAATAAAATTATTGAAAAGAACGGGTATACCTTTTCTATGCGTAGGCTATTTCTCAATCATGAAGAATCACTTGATGCTGTAAATAAATTTAAAAACAATGTTAATAATCGCTTAACTAAAGTTAAAGATTACTTTCTTGGCCCTGTAAAAAAAGAGGATTATAAGTTCTCAATTGATAAAAAAATAAGACTTTCCATAAGTGGGTCTAAACTTGTGAGAAATATCTCTATTATTCATAATAATTTTTCCACTTTTAAACAGGCGTTTATATCTTATAAAAAAGGTACTATTGTGATAGTAGAAGATGTTTCTAATCGAACGCTATTTAATCACAATGAAACATTAATAAAACTACCATTGCTTGCTAATTCTGAGAGTACAAAAACATTTAATGGTTCTCGATTAGTTTTTACAGAAGCGACTTATGACATAGAGCTTGTTGGTATTAATCCAGAAGACATTCAAGCTGTTTCCCTGTCTTTCGATAATCTGACTCAGGAAACAATAGCACTGGAAAGAATTGATCATATTAAACAAGTCGCCTTCGATAAACGGATCAGTAACATCATAACCAAACCAGCTATTACTGAAACAATTACATGGTCTGGTGAAAAGCACTTTGGTGAATTTACCATTGTTGAAGAAAATATTATTATCGAAAAAGGGACAAAGCTTATCTTTGATGAAGGCGCAACCCTCAAAGTATTGGGTAAAGTAACAGCTGTTG
>JQIA01001936.1_pt1 | contig 11100 bp, 12 predicted proteins | sample 811431 | NCBI WGS metagenome assembly JQIA01 (sample SAMN02998118, study PRJNA258478) | marine sediment metagenome | biome: marine; feature: seafloor; material: sediment; isolation source: oil-polluted sediment collected from 3 locations (0.5 km, 0.7 km and 0.9 km)... | place: USA: Gulf of Mexico ... | reverse complement strand
CATATGGCTCAAGTTTTTTGCCATTTTCCACCTTGTAAATTACTTGAGGAGCGGCAACTTGGAATTCATATCCTTCACGACGCATTTTCTCAATCAGGATTGATAAATGTAATTCACCACGCCCAGAAACTAAATATCCCAATCCTTCCTTAGCAGGTTCAACAGCCAATGCCACATCGGATAATAATTCTTTATATAACCGTTCTTTAATATGTCTTGAAGTTACGAAATCTCCTTCCTGTCCTGCAAATGGGGAATCATTTGGCACAAACATCATGGATAGAGTAGGGGGATCGATAGGAACACCAGCAATAGGACGCGGGTTGTTTGGATCTGTTATCGTTTCACCCACCGTTGCTTCATCCAAACCTGCGATAGCAACAATATTACCTGTGCTTGCAGAATCAGTTTCCACTTGGTTATTACTTTCAAATTTATAAATCTTGGTGATTTTTTTCTTTGTAGATACTTTATCTTCTAATGCCAGAACAACTTCTTGTCCGACTTTCAAACTACCATTTGTGATTTTTCCAATAGATAATCTTCCTAGGAATGATGAATAACTAGTAGCACTAATTAGGAATTGTAATGATTCTTCTGGATCTCCTTTTGGTGCAGGAACATTTTCTAATATACTTTCAAAAACGACATCAACATTATCCGTTTTAACTTTGTAGTCTTCCGTTGCATATCCTTGTTTTGCAGATGAGTAAATAACTGGAAAATCTAGTAAATCATCAGGTGCATTAAGTTTTACGAATAAATCAAATACTTGGTCAACTACCCAGCTTGGACGAGCATCAGGTTTATCAATTTTATTTATAACTACAATAACAGGTAGGTGTCTTGCCAATGCTTTTTTCAATACGAAATATGACTGTGGCATAGGTCCTTCGGCAGCATCTACTAGCAATAAAACACCGTCTGCCATAGACATAACCCGTTCTACTTCACCACCGAAATCAGCATGCCCCGGAGTATCAATAATGTTAATCAGGTTGTCTTTATATTTACATGAACCGTTTTTGGATTGAATAGTAATTCCACGTTCTTTTTCCAAATCCATAGAATCCATAAGACGTTCTTGAACATGCTGATTGGCACGAAACATTCCGCTTTGTTTAAATAACACATCCACCATTGTTGTTTTACCGTGGTCAACGTGGGCGATGATGGTGACGTTTCTTATTTTATCTTGATTCATTGGATTACTTATATTTAATTTGTGTATGCTTTTACACTATTTACGAAATAATGAAAGGCAAATTATCGTAATCTTTGAAATCACTACCGTTTTATCATGAAACCTTTGTGTCCCATATTTTTCAGCTTGGAGATTATTTTCTTTCCTTCCTTAATATTCGGGACGCTAAATAAAACTTTATATTGTTTGCGACCACGGTTTTCAGAAGAGCTATGTATTTTCGGATTTCCTATGCCTGAAAGTCTTTTTACCAATCTTTCCGCATTTCTTCTTACACCGAATGATCCAGCCTGAACATATAATTTATTACCTTGTGTGAGCTGTCGTCTATATTTTTTATGCTGTTTTTTATATGATTGTTTTTTTGGTTTATAAGACGGTTTTGTTTCGGCGACACTACCTTTTATAGGTTTTAATGAAGCCATTTCAACTTCTTCCATAGGAACTTTTTCACCATTATAACTGTCGTCAAAATATTGCATTTCACTAACTTCAACAACGCCTCCGTTGTTATCGTAATCTTGATTGCCATCACTCACACATGAGAAAAGGAATAGTGAAACCGCCAACATTAGAAAATTTTTCATTTTATATACCAATTAGAAGTTATTATAATTTACACACTCGCACGCATAAGTCTATCATTTATTGCTTTTCCGATTCCAACATCTGGAATTGGCATAACAGCAATGGCGGAAAAGTCCGTAGGTTTATCCAACTCGTGCAACATAGAAAATAAATTCGCCGCAGCCTCTATTAAATCACCAGACGGACTTAGATTTAAAACATATTTCGCATCGCAATATGAATTATTTCCGAATGCTAAAAACGCCTCATCCGCTTTTGGCTCAGTTATATTCAAACGAACGGGCAGGGTGGGGGAGTAGTGTTTTTGCATCATACCGGGAGATTTGATTTTTCCACCGACTACACCAAGCTCACCAACGGTTTTTATCACTTCTTCTTCAGTAATAAATCCGTGACGGAGGATTGTCGGCAATTCGCAAGTCGCATCTATTACGGTTGATTCCAAACCTATTTCACACTTTTCACCATGTAAAATAGGGATGTTTTTAAACGATATATGTGAATACTCGGTAGGACTGATTTTCCCCGATATATTCGCACTTGGAGCAACTATTGGTTTGCCGAATTTCGTGAGTAATTTGTGGGCTATAGGATGTGCGGGAACTCGGATTGCCAAAGTATCCAATCCTGCCGAAGCGATGGCGGGAATCGGGCAGTTTTTCTTCTTTGGCAATACTAATGTTAATGCACCCGCCCAGAATTTTTCTGCGAGCCTGTCGGCGACCGAGTTAAATTCCACTAATTCTTCCGCCATGGAACGCGATGCAACATGCACAATAAGTGGATTAAATGATGGACGGTTTTTTAATGCAAATATTTTCGCAATAGCGTTGGCGTTTGTAGCATCTGCCCCAAGTCCATAAACAGTTTCCGTGGGAAATACGACTAAATCCCCAGCACGCAATGTCTGAACAGCGTTTTCAATCTGCTTTTCTATCGGCATTTCCATCATGTATATCTTTCAAAAAACCTTAGCTGAGCAGAAGATTCGGAATCTCCAGAAACGACATCATAAAACACATATCCCTTTCCTTTTAACTTACTTCTTTTTAAATCGTCAGCAGAAAGAGCGACGAAAATCTGTATAGTTAATTTCGCAATAAAAGCCGTATGAATTGTTATTTCACCAAGTTTTTGTAAATAATCTATCATGGGAAATATGGCAACTAAAAGAAAAGCCAATAGCCACATTTTATTAAACAATGCCCATAAAAAAGGAAATAAAAACGCCAGCCATCTAAATCCTTCCTGCACTAAAACCGTATCTTCCAATACCTTAGAGCTTTTGTCATCGGGTTTTACATGAACGGTGTAGAACCTTATTTTTTTACCGAAAAACATTATAGCACCCCTTTTGTAGATGGAACACCGCCAGTATTTGACAAAGCAATTGCCTGTTTTAGTGAAATCGCCAATGCTTTAAAACATGATTCCGCTATGTGATGACTATTATCACCATAGAATGTTTCAATATGTAGACTAATTCCTGCATTATATACAAGTGCTTGGAAAAATTCCTTGAATAACTCCGTATCCATATCGCCAACTTTATCAGATGGAAATTTCACACGCCACGCCAAATACGGGCGATTGCAAATATCCATTACAACACGGGTAAGTGCTTCATCCATAGGAGCAATTCCGTTGCCGTATCGTGTAATTCCGACTTTATCACCCAACGCTTGCTTAATCGCCTCACCTATACAAATCGCGACATCTTCCGTTGTGTGATGAAAATCCACTTCCGTATCACCCTTTGCATTTATAGTTAAATTTATCCCACTATGACGCACGAGTTGGTCTATCATATGGTCTAAAAACGCAATACCAGTTGATATTTCCGATACACCTTTTCCATCTAGATTTATATCTAATTGAATGCTAGTTTCGTTCGTCTCTCGTTTTATCTGTGCGGTTCTCATAATATATCCATAAAATTGTAAAACTACTTGAGAAGTATTTAAACCTAATATATAAACTAAAAAAACTATTATTAGTAGATAAAATATGACTGAATGGAATAATGAAGGCCCTTGGGGTAGCGGTGGTGGAGATCAAGAACCACAAAAATCAACTTCGAATAACGACTTTGATGAGCTTTTTAGAAAAGGACATAAGAAAGTAGTGCATCATTTAAAAAGTGGCGGAGGAAGTGGTGGTAAAAAACCTATAATCCTTATGGGGCTTGGTATATTTGCAGTATGGCTTGCATTTGCGGGGGTATATTCCGTGGAGCCGTATGAACAAGGTGTTGTGCTGAGATTTGGTAAATTCCATAGATTCGCAGAACCCGGTTTGCATTATCATATTCCATATCCTATAGAAACGGTGAAAACTCCCGATGTTACTTCCATTCGTAAGATAGAAATCGGATACCGTTCTCCAGCGGGTGCGGAAAGTTTTGAACAGCGTTTTCAAAGAAGTATTCCTGCGGAAAGCCTTATGCTAACTGGGGATCAAAACATCGTTGATGTTAAATTTGAAGTGCAATGGAAAGTTAGCGATGCGAAGGATTACTTATTTAATATACGAGTGCCAGAGGAAACTGTAAAAGCTGTGGCGGAAAGTGGTATGCGTGAGATTATCGGGCAGATGCCAATCGGTGAGGTTTTGGCTAGTGAAATGCCTGATGCTGCTGTTTCTACATCGGCTACGGCTAACCGTCAGATTATTCAACAAAAAGTTCTAACTGGATTGCAAAATACATTAAATTCATATAACGCTGGTGTGGAAGTTGTCCGTGTGCAGATGTTGTTGGCATATCCGCCTGAGCCTGTAATGCATGCTTTCCGTGATGTGCAAAATGCACGAACCGATATGGAGCGTAAGAAAAACGAAGGTGAGGCGTATGCAAACGATATTATCCCGCGTGCAAGGGGTAAAGCTGCTCAGATGTTGCAACAAGCTCAGGCTTATAAACAGGAAGTTGTTGCTCGTTCTGAGGGTGAGGCGGCTCGTTTCTTATCAGTATATAATGAGTATAAACTCGCTAAGGAAGTTACCAAAAAGCGTATATATTTGGAGAGTTTAGAGGAAATTCTTAAAGGAATGGACAAGGTTATAATGGATAGCGATAGTGGCGTTGTTCCGTATTTACCGTTGAAAGAATTGGGTAGGAAATAATGAAAAAATTTGAATTTGTAGAAAGTTCTATAGTTTTTATGTTGGATAAAAGCATTTCTTTTACTCAGGCTGTAAATTATACAGATTTGGTAAAGAATCATATCATAGGAAATGAATGGAAAGTTGATGGAAAAAAAAGTGGGATTTTCTCTGACCATGACGCATTTACTGTAATTGAAAAGGAAAAAGATAATTTGAGTTTAAGAGCAAGTTACAATAAGGGAATAATTAGCTCTAGTAGCAAAAATACAATAGATTCAGATATAATTCCTAAAAAAACAAAATTGTTATTGAAATTCATTTTATCCAGTTTAAAAGGTGATGTTGAAACTTCTGCGGTTGGTGTGAATTTTGAAGTTGAGATAAAAACGGACGAGCCAATATCTTTTTTTAAGAAGGAGTTTTTATCTGCTGCCTCTCAAAAAATATCTAAAAATTCTAAGTTTTCAGATATTAGTTTACAGTTGCAATCTTATAAAGAGGCAGTAGTAAATTTTAAAATTTCCGCTGAAAAAGATGGATACTTGAAAATAATGGCTAATTTTCATACAGACATAAATTCAAATATAGACATTGAAACACCTATAAACAATTATTTAGATTACAAAAATCACTTTATAAATATTTGTAATGAATTGTTAGGAGGAAATAATGTGTAAAGTTGGACAATTTCCAAATTCACCTTCTACTCTTGATGATGGATACCCTTCCGCTACTAAATCCCCCACACTTCCTGTGAGTAAGGATTTGAATGTACAATTTTCTTCTAGTAATGGAGGCGGTGGAGGAGGTAGTGATATGATAGAAAAGAGATTAGAAAAACTTGAGAATAATGTTTTAAAATTGGATAAAAAAATTGGAGAAATGCCAGAAGGTTATTCTTTAATTACCGAGGTTTGCAGAATAAAGGACGCTTTGAAAGGGATTAAAACAACAGGGTATATTATAGGCAGTGTTATAAGTATTATAGGTACTTTTATAATTTATTTGGTTTTGCATGAAGCAAATACTATGAATACTAATATTTCAAAATTTAAATCTGAAATAAAACAAGATATTTCGGCTTTCAAAGAAGAAAATGAAAAAAAACAAGATAAGATTGAAGCTAAATTAGAAGAAATTCTTAAAAAAATAAACTCTAACAGTCAAGAAATAAGTAAAATTAATGGCTATATTATAGGTAAGGAAAAATAATGAAAAAGATTTTAATAGGAATATTAGTAGCGGGTGTAGTAGCTGGAATGAACTCATGGTTCGTAGTTCAGCAAACAGAACAAGCACTTGTCGTGAGATTTGGTAAAGTAAACCGCGTCGTGCAGGAAGCAGGTTTATACATAAAAACCCCATTCGTGGACGAAGTGAGATACTTTGATAACCGCCTGTTGGACTTTGACGCTCCTCCAAAAGAAGTCATCGCAAGAGGAAGTAAACCAATCGTAATTGATGCATTCCTAAGATATAGAATTAACGACCCTCTAAAGTTCTACCAAAATGTGAGAAACGAAAGAATTATTCGCGATAGGCTAAATACAAATGTGGAAGCTAGTTTATTACAGGTGATTGAAGGCGTATATTTAGAGGATTTACTTTCTGATAAAAGAGAAGAAATCATGCAGCAAATACAAGATGTTGTAACTAAAAGAACGGCTGGAACTGGGGGTAAAAAACTCGGTATTGAAATCGTGGATGTTCGTATAAAAAGAACCGACCTGCCAAAAGCAAATAGTCAGGCGATTTATAAACGTATGCAAACAGAACGGGAAAGAGAAGCGAAGGAATTTAGAGCAAAAGGTGCGGAAGAAGCTCAAAAAATCCGCTCGCGTGCCGACAAAGACAGAACTATTCTTATAGCCGAAGCTAAGAAAGAGTCGGAGATTTTGCGTGGTGAAGGAGATGCTAAAGCTGTAAAAATCTTTGCTGATGCTTTCGGGCGTGATAAGGAATTCTTTGAATTCTACCGTTCTATGCAGGTTTATAAAAATGTTTTGAAAAAAGGAGATACAAAACTAATTCTTTCTCCTGATACGGAATTTTTAAAATATTTAAAATAGATTGAGGAATACGGTTTTATCTCTTTTAAAATTCGCAATTATATATTATAAATCTTTCTTGATATGCCAAAAAGAGAAGATATAAAATCCATATTGATAATTGGAGCAGGTCCCATTGTAATTGGGCAGGCGTGCGAATTTGATTATTCGGGAACGCAAAGTTGTAGAACATTGAAGGAATTAGGATACCGAGTTATTCTGGTAAATTCAAATCCCGCAACAATTATGACCGACCCTAATATGGCGGATGCAACATATATTGAGCCTATAACACCAGATGTTGTAGAGAAAATCATCGCGAAGGAAAAACCAGATGCGTTACTTCCCACAATGGGAGGACAAACCGCACTTAACTGTGCAAAAAGTTTGGCAGAAAGTGGCGTATTGGACGCACACAAAGTAGAGCTTATCGGGGCAGATTTAGAGGCAATTAACAAAGCGGAAGACCGTGCGTTATTCTCAAAAGCTATGGAAAAAATCGGTATAGAATGCCCAAAACATTCAATTGTATCAACACTTGAAGAAGCCCGCGAAGTCATTAAGGAAATCGGCTTGCCAGCAATTATCCGTCCATCATTTACAATGGGTGGGGCAGGCGGTGGAGTTGCGTATAATAACGAAGAATATGAACAAATTGTCGCGAGTGGATTGGATATGTCCCCAGTCTCTCAAGTGCAAATAGATGAATCCATTATCGGTTGGAAAGAATACGAAATGGAAGTCGTGCGGGACAAGGCGGATAACTGTATTATCATATGTTCCATAGAAAATATTGACCCGATGGGTGTTCATACGGGGGATAGTATAACCGTCGCACCAGCTCTCACACTTACAGATAAAGAATACCAAATTATGCGTAATGCATCTGTTGCGGTTTTGCGTGAAATAGGCGTAGATACAGGTGGTTCCAATGTGCAATTTGCCGTAAATCCTGCTGATGGACGGTTGGTTGTAATTGAAATGAATCCTCGTGTATCTCGTTCATCGGCATTGGCATCTAAGGCTACGGGTTTTCCTATTGCGAAAGTAGCCACGAAATTAGCCGTTGGCTTTACGCTGGATGAAATCAGCAACGATATTACCAAAACCACGCCTGCATCGTTTGAGCCTACAATTGACTATGTCGTGACAAAAATCCCAAGATTTACATTTGAGAAATTCCCACAGGCGGAGCAGGTTTTAACCAGTGCGATGAAATCCGTTGGAGAATCAATGGCAATCGGGCGGTGTTTTGAGGAAAGTTTGCAAAAAGCACTGTGTTCACTGGAAACGGGGCTGACTGGGTTAAATGAGCAAGGAATAAGTGATGATATTGACACCGTGAAAGGCTCACTTTCAATTGCCTCACCTGATAGATTGTTAAATATTGCACAGGCGTTTAGGGTTGGAATATCGTTGGATGAAGTGCAACGAATTACAAAATACGATATGTGGTTTTTAGAGCGGATAAAATATATTGTGGATATTGAGGCGAAGTTGCGGGCAGGCGGTTTGCCTGAAAATCGCGAGGATTTACTGGGCGTGAAAAAACTAGGTTTTTCCGATGCGAGAATTGCAGAACTTACCGATACTACGGAAGATGAGGTTTTTGCGATGCGGGATAAATTTGGCGTGCAACCTGTGTATAAAAAAGTTGACACATGTGCGGCGGAATTCGCCTCCGACACACCATATATGTATTCATGTTATGAATGAGAAATATTTATGAATAAGAAAAATATCAAGCTACTGATTTTATGTATATTTATAATTGGAACTTCCTTTTATATTCACACTATAAAACTAGTTGCGAAATCTAAATTATTGGAAAAAGCAGAAACGCCATATGGTGATGTTTTTGTTTATGAAACGAGGAGCGGTCGGAGAATGCTGAAGTTTCATTTGAAAACCAATATGGTAGAAACAATGTATAATCCAAAGGATCCGTTGGAATTAAATCTTGATTATACAAAAACGATACTTATTAGTTTTCCATATATAAAACAACACGATAAAATGTTACTTATAGGATTGGGTGGTGGAACGCTTCCATCATATATCAATCACTATATGCCCGAAAAATCCTTTACAACAGTAGAGATAAATCCGAAAGTTTTTGAGGTGGCAAAAAAATATTTTGATTTCAAGGAAACAAATAATTTCAATGTTGAGATTACAGACGGAAGAATGTTCATTAAAAAATCACAAGAAAAATATGATTTAATAATGCTGGATGCGTATAAAGCGTTTGATATTCCGTTTCATCTTCTAACAAAAGAGTTTTATCAGGAAGTTGAGGCACATTTGGAAAATGACGGTGTAGTTGCTCAAAATGTTGCTAACGGTATAAAATTATTGGATGGAATAATAGCAACTATGAAAAACGTTTTTGATAATGTTGAAATTTATGCCAAGGGAAATGAGAAAATCGTAATTGCCTACAATGGAAAGAAAAAAACAAAAGAATTTCTTTTTGAAAACGCAACAAAGCTACAAAAACAATATAATTTCCGCTATAGTTTAGTGGGTTTGTTAAATAATCGCAGTTCTTATAAGGGAAAACCTGCCGATATATTGACAGACGATTTTGCTCCCGTTAATTTTCTAAATATGAAATGAATAAACAATTATACATTCTAGCCTTTTTTATAGGCGTGGTTATTATGGGATTTGAAATGGTCGCAAGCCGTTATATCAATCCATATTTAGGAAGCGGAATAATGACATGGGCGGGGCTTATATCAGTCGTGTTATTCGCACTAATGATAGGATATTTCACAGGTGGAATCATCGCAGATAAGTATCACACGCCTGAACTTTTGGGATATATTATCATAGTGGCGGCGTTATATTTAGGAATTATACCGATTGCTTTTGACGGTGTCTTGAGCTGGCTAATGAGTGTTGTGGAAAGTCAAACAACCAACATAATTTTAGGCTCGTTTTTCCTACTATTTATACCCGTGGCTTTATTCGGAATGTTTAGCCCGTATGCTATAAGCCTTTTGTTAAAATCTAAAAAATCCTCAGGTAGAACAGCAGGTTTTGTATATAGTATTTCCACATTAGGTAATATTTGCGGGACATTATTTACGACATTTCACCTAATACCAAACATCGGTAGCCGTAATATTACATTTATTTTCGCAGCCGTTTCGCTAATTTGTGGATTTTCACTTTTGTGCAGGAAAACTAATCCTCAATAACTTCTTCGGCATGCTCCTTTTCCTCTATTTCTTGTCCGAAAATATGAGCAAGTAGGTAATTTAATTCCGCACCATAGATAAATATCGTATTGATAATAAAGAAGAAAAGCAGTGATACGATAAATCCACCCAAACTACCGTAAATCACATTCACCTGATTAAATCGCTTTAAATACATGGAAAATAGCATAGCCGACGCAAGCCACGCAATCACAACCACTAACGCTCCGGGTAAAACCGAAATAAGTCGTTGTTTTATATTAGGCAATACATAATACAGCGATGAAACTCCCATAAATAAAAGAGTAATACTAACGATATATGTCCATTTTACAGAAAATGTGAAGTTATTGATTATATCCCAATCAACCCCAATTTGTATCAGCCACTCATGAATGGTTTTCCAAAGAATGGGAAAAAAAACCAGCAATAACATCACGATAATAATAATAAAAGCGATGATTATAACCTGTCCGATACTGAGTAATCTACGGAAATAAAAGGCTGGCGGGGTAGTAACGCGATATGCCCGATTTAGTATATTACGAATACCTTCCACAGCCGATGATGCCGTCCATATTGCACCAACAATCGCCAAAGTCATCAATCCTTGTGGAGTTCCTGAAACGATTTCCTCAATACGAGGTTGCAACGCATCGCCAACATTCGGCGGTAGATTTGTCAGTAATAAATCCATAAATTCCATACCGATTTCCGACTGTCCAAAAGCTCCCGCTATAGACACAAGCACAACCAGAAATGGAAATAACGCAAGTAACATAAGGAATGATAAATATCCCGCATGCTCCACGCCATCATGCATTGCGGTTTTATATCCCGCCTCAAAAAACGCGACAAAACACCGTTTTAAAGTGCTACCTTCTTTTATTTTACTGCTTTGAAAAAACTTCACTTTTATATATTTTTTATCCGATAGTATATTTAATCA
>JQIA01001935.1_pt1 | contig 11102 bp, 9 predicted proteins | sample 811431 | NCBI WGS metagenome assembly JQIA01 (sample SAMN02998118, study PRJNA258478) | marine sediment metagenome | biome: marine; feature: seafloor; material: sediment; isolation source: oil-polluted sediment collected from 3 locations (0.5 km, 0.7 km and 0.9 km)... | place: USA: Gulf of Mexico ... | reverse complement strand
GAATATGATGGTTCTGAAAAAGCTGTAGATTTTAATTTTATCACATTAATTAAGTCTCAATTTGATGTTGATGAATTAGACACGCGCAACAATCGAGGAGGGGCATTAATTAATACAGATTTCATGCTAGGTGGTGAGTTAGTCAAGCCTTATGATTTTGGTTATTTACGATTGAGATATACCCATAAAAGTACGCATTTGGGAGATGAATTTTTGATTGATAATCCAGAATACTTAAAACAACGACTGAATTTATCCTATGAAACAGTGGGGTTGTTGGCTTATCGTAACATGGGCCATTGGGGAGGTTATTTTGGTGCCAGTGCAATTGTCAGATCGGAGCCTGGAGATTTGGATAATTTCCAACTACAATCAGGTTTGCAATACAAAGGTGATAAAGGGCAATGGTTTACACCATTATTTGGTATAGATTTCAAATCATGGCAAGCTTCCAACTGGCACCTTAATTCCAGTATAAAAGCAGGATTTGAATACTCTGACTTTTTAGATAAACCTTTACAATTTATGCTAGAGTATTATGATGGAAAATCACCTTATGGACAATTCTTCACTGAAGATCTTGAGTTTATTGGTTTCTCAGTTAATCATTATTGGCAATAAAATATCAACAATATGACAGGGCTATTTCTTTAATTTTATTCAACAATGATGATAATCCATTACTTCTGGTTGAGGACAAGTGTTTGTCAAGACCAATTTTCTTAATGAAAGTGGGTTGAGTTTCTAAAATTTTAGACGGTGATTGTCCTGAATATATACTTAACACCAATGCCACTAAACCAGCAACAATGGCGGCATCGCTTTCGGCTCTGAAAATAAGTTTACCATCACTTAATTCATGTACAATCCATACTTGTGATTGGCAGCCTTGAAGTTTGTTTTCATCTGTTTTTTCTTGATCATTTAATACGTCTAAATCTTTTCCTAAATCTATAATGTATTGGTATTTCTCCATCCAATCTTCAAAAATTTCAAAATCATCAATAATTTCTTGTTGGCTTTTCATGCTATTTCTTTACACTCCATCTTGTCCCATTTGCTGAATCTTCTAGGACGATATTCATGGCTAAAAGCTCATCTCTGATTTCATCTGAGAGTGCCCAGTTTTTATCGGTTCGGGCATTGTCTCTATTAACTATTAGAGTTTCAATCATATCTTTGTCAATGTCATCCGACTTAAACCAAGACTCTACATCCTGCTGAAAAAAACCCAACAGTTTGCCTGTGCTTAATAAGGCAGACTTATATTGTACCTTTTCATCATTTGAATTTGCTTTTGCTAAAAATTTTGCGACTTTGTTGATTTCAGCAAAGGCAACAGGTGTATTTAAATCATCATCTAAGGCATCAAGCACGGATTTAAGAATGTTGGTATCATTCACGGTGGCTTGCACATCAGAATTATCTCTTAAAACAGCATAGATTCTGTCCATGGTTTTTTGTGCTTTGTGAATAGAGTCATCAGACCAGTCTACAGACTGTCTATATTGTGCGCTTAGCAGTAACCAACGAATGACTTCACCTTTGTACTGTGCGGCGACATCTTGAATCAATAGTATATTACCCAAGGATTTTGACATTTTTTGATTGCCCATGTTTATCATGCCATTGTGTACCCAATAATTTGAAAAACTTTCAGTTCCATTGGCGCAACAACTTTGAGCAGCTTCATTTTCATGGTGTGGAAAAACCAAATCTCTGCCTCCACAATGAATATCTATGGTATCGCCCAAGTGGGCTTTACACATAGCAGAACATTCGATGTGCCATCCTGGGCGGCCGCGTCCCCATGGACTGCCCCATCCTGGCAGTTGTTCATTTGATGGTTTCCATAAAACAAAATCTGCGGGGTGCTTTTTATAGGGTGCTACTTCTACACGCGCACCAGCAATCATATCATCTAAGTTGCGATTCGATAAGCGTCCATAATTATCATAAGAATCAACAGCAAACAAAACATGACCTTCAGCTTCATAAGCATGCCCTTTGTCTATCAAGTCTTTAATCATAGCAATGATTTCTGGAATGTGTGCAGTTGCATAGGGTTCAATATCTGGTGGAAGGACACCTAATTTTTCAATGTCTTGGTTATAAATTTTAGCAAATTTTGCTGCATATTTCTTTATATTAACCCCTTGTTCTAACGCTGATTTATTGATTTTGTCGTCAATATCTGTGATGTTTCTCGCATAAGTCACTTTTGGATAGTGGTGTTTAAGTAATCGATACAATACATCAAAAACCACTGCAGGCCTAGCATTGCCTATATGTGCTAAATCATAAACGGTTGGCCCACACAAATACATGGTTACAGAATCTGAAGTGATAGGTGCGAAATTCTGTTTTTTTCCAGTTTTGGTGTTGTATAATTGAAGTGACATGTTAAGGTTTCATTAAAAAATAAACTATTTTATTCCATCTGGTTGGTTAGTGTAAGAGAAAAACTCAATATGACTATAAGAAGTCTAATTTAGATGGATATTAATCTATTAAAATTGTATTATCAATACTTCACTTAACTAAGGTAATGGAATATGGGAAACAATATATTTAATCAGGGACCAAATTCTGATGAGCTATATATTGGAGAAAGAGTACATAATACCAATTTCTTTAAATTAGATGTTGAGGCATTAAATCGATTTTTGGCCTGTTGTCACAGAAGGAAATTCCCCAAAAAGTCAACAATTATAAGGCCGGGAGATTTAGCCAATACACTGTATTACATTATATCTGGATCCGTCACTATTTCGTTCGAAAATGATCAAGGCAAAGAGTTGATTCTTGCTTATCTCAATGCTGGAGATTTTATCGGGGAAATGGGCTTGTTTATGAGTACTGAACGCCGTGAAGTAATAGTTAAGACTAAGGAGAATTCAGAATTGGCAGAAATTGGTTATCAAAGATTAGGCCAATTATTTTTAGCAGACTTAAAATCTGATGCAGCCCAAATTCTCTATTATATGGGCACACAGTTAACCCACAGGCTATTGCAAACCAGTCGGAAAGTACATCAATTGGCCTTTCTGGATGTTACTGGTAGAATTTCAAGAACATTACTAGATTTATGTAGAGAACCCAATGCGATGACTCATCCTGAAGGCACCCAAATAAAAATTTCAAGACAAGAAATCGCAAAGATTGTGGGTTGCTCAAGAGAAATGGCTGGGCGTGTTCTCAAAGATCTAGAACAACAAGGTAATCTCCAGGTCAAGGGCCATACTATTGTTGTTTTGCATGATAAGCAGAAGTGTTGATTTTTTGTTGATGAATTACAGTTTGAAGGGATTGAAATCCAGTAATGTGTTTTATACTTGAAGCGTAATGAATTCAAGATGAAGCAGCACAGGGAAGTAGTCTGCGGCGTGATGATATCTAGCTTTTTTTTGAAATAAAGAAAACAAGCGACTTTTAGTTTACCCCTGATCCCGATATAGAAAGGAGCATCAAGGACTTGTGTTAACATCTTGTTTTCTATATCGGGATTAGGGTATATGGTTGTGCATTAATCAAAAGCTCGTTGCAAATTCGACTCAGTCAGACACACTTTAGTGGACACTACTGTCAAAACCAATAATAATACCGATTATTAACGATGTTATAGTTTTGTTATGATATCAGTTACTAGTTGCAGTAAAATTATTTTTTAAATCGATTAAATTAAATGAAATTTATTAAACCTATTGTCTTTATATTGTTGTTGTGTCCTTTGTTTGTATTAGTTTATTGGGGGTTTTATGATCAAATAAAGTTAACTGCAGAACCCGTTGAATATATTTTACACTATACTGGTCTTTGGGCACTGCGAATTTTATTACTAACTTTGGCAATGACTCCTTTAAAGGATATAACCAAACAAGTGGTCTTTATTAAATTAAGACGTATGATAGGATTGTATGTGTTTTTCTATGTAAGTTTACATTTGCTGGTTTATACATGGTTGGATTTAGAATTTGACTTTGCTCATTTATGGGAAGATATTATAGATAGGCCATATATTACTGTAGGTTTCTTGGCTTGGTTAATTTTGATTCCATTGGCTGTGACTTCTAACAAGAAGATGATAAGAAAATTAGGTAAAAAGTGGAAAAAATTACACAAAGGTATATATTTAATCGTCATTTTAGCCTGCTTACATTTTCTATGGTTAGTAAAAAACGACTTATTAGAACCTTCTATATATGCTACTATTGCATTAGTTCTATTAGTATACAGAGTGTTTAAGCGCATAAAAAAATGACTATATTAAGTAGGGTTACTCGTCGTAAACAAGCCAAATTGCTACTAAGAATGGGTCGGGCCATATCTGAAGCTGGCGCTCCAGCACATAGATTAGAATCATCTATGCAAGTATTGCTAGACAAATTTGAAATGGAAGGAAATTTCTTTTCTATGCCTACTGCATTATTTGCGACCTTAGGTGATGAAGATATACAGCGTACCTATATGGTTCGTACGCAACCACATGATATTGACCTTACTAAAATTAGTGATTTGAGTGACGTCATTAATCGTTTAGAAGAAGATCAGATAGATATTCAAGACGCCTATGAGGAAATAAAAATAATAAGCGAGGCAAAACCTAGCTATAGAACCAGATTAACTGTTTTTTCCATAGGATTGGCTTCGGCAAGTTTAGCAGGATTGTTTCAAGGAAGTTGGTATGATGTATTGGCTTCATTAATGATGGGTTGGGTTACTGCATTAATAATAACATTAAGTGCTAAACATGATCATTTTTCATTATTATTTACACCCATAGCTGCTACTGTTGTTGGCTTTATGGCTATGAGTATAAGTCATTTTAGTAATAGTATTGATCATTTTATAGTGTCTTTATCGGGTTTAATAATTTTAGTTCCAGGGTTGGGTATAACTACTGCTATTCGAGAGCTATCTACAGGACATTTAGTATCTGGAAGTGCAAGAATGGCTGGAGCAGTAACCTCGTTTTTGTTGCTTTCGTTTGGATTGGCACTTGGCTTTATGGTCGCAATGGGAGTTTATGGTGATATAGAAATCCATAAATTGAGTTCAGTTCCACAATGGTTTGTTTATTTGTCAATCTTGACTATTAGTTTAGCCTTTACAGTTTTATTCAATGTTAAAAAGAAAGATTTTATCTGGATTTTATTAACGTCATGTATTGCGATTATGGGATCTAAGTTTGCAGCAATTTGGTTGCAATCACCTTTTTCATCTTTTGCTGCAGTACTTGCTGTATCAATAGCTGGAAATATTTTTGCATTAATAACTAAGCAACCTTCTTCAATAATGCATATTCCTGGTGTGATGTTACTGGTACCTGGTAGTATTGGTTTTAAATCGCTTGAGGCAATGTTGGAAAATCAAACCATAGATGGGATTCAAACTGCTTTTTCTGCTTTGTTAGTCGCAGTTGCTTTGGCTGTAGGTCTAATTGCTGGAAATTTATTTGTGCCACCTAGAAAAGCCTTATAGTTAGTGTCTGACCGAGAAAGAATATTCTACTGCGGAAAAGCTGGATTTTGTCAAAATTTCTCCTTATTCTCGTCAAATAGAGTTATTTTAAATTCATATAAATAAATGTGTTTATGGCGGTTTTTTTAATCACTGTAAGCTTTTTACAATTAACTGAGTTTTTTTTTACTAACTCGAATAGAATTTGCTATAATATTTGTAAATGACAGACAAACCTCAATACACAAGGGATGTTACATTAGATAACAAATCCCTATTAAGCTCTATACAAGATATTTTTGATAAGGAAATTTATTTTCATTTAAGTGTTTTTTTTGATTCTCTAAAGGGCATTTTATTTGTATTTGAACAAAATTCTAAAACAGATTATAAACAATCACTTAATTATACAGCTCTACAATTTCTTATTCGACAGAGAAAAATAGTTTCAAAAAACATTGTGTCATCTGTTAATACAGCATTTAAATATTTTCAACAAACAGACTATGACTTCTTCATTAATGAAAATTTAAAAATTAGTAATTATCAAAAAATAAAATTAAGATCCAATCAAGAGGATGAAATGGCTATTGTCATGCAATTGATAAATAAATCTGAGGATGCCAATGATAAGGCTTTGCACCTTTTGTCCAATTTGTTTTCTGAGATGACGGCAAGTAAAAACTTAACTTTCAATCAAATTCCTGTTTCGCCTTTTGTAGTTGTAAATTCATTAGTTAATAGTATAAAAGAGCTAGACTTAAACTCAGGTATTCGGATGATTGTATATAATACATTTGAAGTTAATGTAATATTAAAATTAAATCGGATATATCAAAAATTAATTGATAAACTTAGTCATCAATTAATGAATATGAATGATCCAAAGAATAATCAAATTTTAAAGAAAATATTAGATGCTAAATATACAATTATCAAACAAATATTTGAACGCCATCATAAGCAAAAAAAACAAGACTTAAACCAGAAAAAATATATTAGTAAAGGATTGATAATTCAAACTTTGAATGTAATTCAAGAAAAAAAACAAAAAGCAAAAAATCTGGTTGATAGCTATACTCATAATTCAAAAGAGTTAAAAAGTTTATTGAATAAAAGTATTAAAAAATCATATCAAAACGCCAAAAATTTAAGTTATTCACACAGTGATTCAGATACGATTCATTTAGTTATGATGTTGTTTCAATATATTTCAAATGATAAAAGTATAGATATTAATTTGAAGCGATTATTGCTTCGTTTAGAGATACCTATTCTTAAAATCGCATTACAAGAAACTGAATTTTTCAAATATACAACCAATCCTATCAGACTTTTATTAAATCAAATGTCTTACGTACCTGTTGGATTTAATGATAACTTAGATAGTTCAAATAAATATTTTATAAAACTTAAAGAAATTGTGGCGGTGATGTTAATTCAAACTGCATACAATGGTTCCTTATATCAAAACTTATTGACAGAACTCAATGAATTCACGGAAATGATGAAAAAGAAATTCAACCTAATCCAAAGGCGAATTAAGGAAAAAGCGGTTGGATTAGAAAAAATATCAACAATTAAAACTCTAGTTTTATCATTGTTAGAAGAATTAATGCATGACCGTTACATGCCTACTTATATTAGAAATTTATTACTAGAAACATGGAACAATGTTTTGGTTATAGCGTTTTTAAGACATCCCGAAGAGTCGCATAACTGTCAATCTAAAATTGAATTTGTGGAAATATTATTAGATTATTCGAAACCATTCAAAGACAAGATAGTAAATTTGAATGATGTTAATAAAATTGCTTTGCAATTTAGTGAGGGATTAGATCTAGTTGCATTTAACTCAAAGGATTTAGTAGATAAAAAAAATGAATTGTTAAGTTTCTTATTTCAGGTTCATGGATTAGAACAGGAACTGGATAAAATTGAAAATATTATTTTAGGAAGACAACATAGTGATGTGATGTTGTATTTAAAAGATGATGTTAATATTAGTAATGTTATCAATGATAAAGTACAAGTTTCAGATCAGTACGTAGATAAGGTTAAAGCCTTAAAAGTGGGCAATTGGTTGGAGTTTACAAACGATAAAAGCAAATGTTATAGAGCAAAAATATCTTGGATTAGTCCAATTACAGGAATGTATTTGCTAGTGAATTCGAATGGAGTAAGATTGGCTGATAAAACTCCAATTGAAATTGCTGACAATTTTAGGAACAATACATGTCATAAATTAAAAATAATTCCATTAATTGATCGTGCGTTATTATATATTGCAAAAGAGATGAATGAGAAATTAAAACCATAAACAGTTGATCTATTTTAACTTGATATCTTATTGTGCTGTCTCTCAAACCACAATATTTAATATATAACAATAAATAATGTTGTACATTTGTTCCCGAAAAATTAGAATTCATACTAACTCCAGCATTGATTAATAATATATGTATAGTACATCGGATATAAGAACAAAATTTATTAAATATTTCAACTCAAAACAGCATGTAACTGTTTCAAGTAGTTCACTAATACCTGCGAATGATCCAACATTATTATTTGTCAATGCAGGCATGGTACAATTTAAAGATATTTTCTTAGGTGCTGAAAATAGAAAATACACACGAGCAGTAACATCACAAAGATGTGTTCGAGCTGGTGGCAAACACAATGATTTAGATCAAGTAGGTTATACTGCAAGACACCATACGTTTTTTGAAATGTTGGGGAACTTTAGTTTCGGTGATTATTTTAAACGTGACGCGATCAAATATTCTTGGGATTTTTTAACAAAAGAATTGGGGGTTCCGGAAGAAAAATTATTGGTTACAGTTTTTGAAGAAGATTTTGAGGCTGAAAAAATTTGGCTTGATGAAATAGGGATTGATGCAGATAAAGTATTGCGAATCGGTGCTAAAGATAACTTTTGGCAAATGGGTGATACTGGCCCATGTGGCCCATGTTCTGAAATATTTTATGACCATGGTGAAGAAATTACAGGTGGTAGACCGGGAACTCCTGAAGAGGATGGTGATAGGTTTATTGAAATATGGAACCTAGTTTTCATGCAATTTGACCGCCAAGAAGATGGTGAATTAATACCATTGCCAAAACCTTGTGTTGATACAGGTATGGGATTAGAAAGAATTTCCTCGATATTACAAGGACAACATAATAATTATAGTATCGATTTGTTTCAACATATAATAAAATACATTGCACAGCTTCTTTCATTAAAAGATACAACAAGCCCATCATTAAAGGTTATAGCTGATCATATTCGTACCTGTGCTTTTCTTATCTGTGATGGTATTATTCCAAGTAATGAAGGCAGAGGTTATGTTCTAAGGCGTATTATTCGTCGTGCTATTCGACATGGTTATAAATTAGGCGCAGATGAAGTGTTTTTTTATAAAATACTGACACCATTAATTGATGTTATGTCCGAGGCTTATCCAGAGTTAATTCAAAACAGAAAGTTAATTGAGCAAGCCTTAAAAAAGGAAGAACTACGTTTTGCAGAAACACTTGATACAGGCATGGGGATACTCAATAAATCCATAAAAAATTTAGCAGGTGATAAAATTTCCGGAGAAATTGCATTTAAGCTCTATGATACATTCGGTTTTCCTCTTGATTTAACCCAAGATGTTGCCAGAGAACATGATTTAATTGTTGATATTGAAGGTTTTAATGCCTGTATGGAAAAACAAAAGCAAAGATCAAAAGCTTCGGGAAATTTTTCTGGAAATAACAGCTTGCCTGCAGAAGTCATTGCTAATATCAAACCAACAAAATTTATTGGTTATGATTCTCTCAAAAATGAAGCAAAAATAGTTGCACTATTAAAAGACAATAAATCTGTTGATAGTTTAAATAAAGGAGATAATGGCGCTGTTATTCTTGATATAACACCATTCTATGCTGAATCAGGTGGTCAAATAGGCGACAAAGGTTTTTTGTTAACAAACACAGCTAAACTTAAGGTTTATGATACCCAAAAAGTGGCAGGTCAGTTTCATTTGCATTTAGTCAATGATTTACAAGGGATAATTTCAGTTGGAGATTCGATAAACGCAAATGTAGCAAGTGAGACAAGAAACAGTATTATTTTAAATCATACGGCTACACATTTATTGCATAAAGTGTTACAAGAAATATTGGGCGATCACGTACAACAAAAAGGCTCAATTGTTTCAGATGAAAAATTAAGATTTGATTTTTCACATTCTGATGCAATTAACCCTAAACAATTGTACCAAATCGAAGCGGCAGTAAATCGTCATATTCGAGAGAACTACCAAGCTGTGACTAAGCATATGAGTTACGACGAAGCTCTAGAAACTGGAGCGATGGCATTATTTGGTGAAAAATATGGTGATGACGTACGTGTCTTAAATATTGGTGATTATTCAATAGAACTATGTGGAGGAACACATGTAAATGCAACAGGTGAAATAGGGGTGTTCAAAATCATAAGCGAAGCCTCAATCGCAGCTGGGATTAGAAGAATTGAAGCCATAACAGGTGATACAGCCATTACTTATATTCAAAACAATCAAAGGAATCTGGCTCATATTATTCAACAATCACATGCCAGTTTAGACACAGTCTCCGATAAAGTAGATGATATAATCACTAAGAACAAACAACTTGAGAAAAAAATTCAAGCATTGGAATCTCAATTAGCCGGCAGCACTGCGCAGGATTTATGGAAAAATGTACAAGAACACAACAATGTTTGTTATTTATTTGATGTGTTAAAAAACATAAAAATTGATAATATGCGTTCAATAGTTGATAAATTTCGGGATAAATACGAATCTGGAATAATAGTACTTGCAAATCACGCAGATAATAACAAAGTTCAATTGATTTGTTCTGTAAGTAGCAAGCTAATAAAGCAGGTTAAAGCAGGTGATATTATTAGAATTATTGCTTTGGAAATATCAGGAAAAGGTGGTGGAAGGCCTGACTTTGCCCAAGGTGGCGGAGAAAGCAGTTTAGAAAACCTGAAACGAGTTTTTACTAATTATCAAAATGATTTAAAAAACTTGATAAAAAATTAATAAAACACTTCTGTTTTGCTACAAAATGTAGTCTAATGCCGTTTCGAGATTTTATGGACAAAATCTTAAATAACAATTATAATAAGAATTACCCGAAAGAAAATATTTAGGAAAAACAGGAGATTTTAAAATGTTAATATTAACTCGCCGTGTAGGTGAAACATTAATGATTGGTGACGATGTCACAGTCACCGTATTAGGTGTAAAAGGCAATCAAGTAAGAATTGGTATAAATGCACCAAAAGAAATTGCTGTCCATAGAGAAGAAATCTATGAGCGAATTAAGAATGAACAAAATGCCGAAGAGTCTAGCTCGGAAGAAGATAATTTAGGAAATGAATAACTATAATTATTGTTCTATAATTTATTAATAAAATTAAATAAATTAGTTTTGTAAAAAAATTAAAATATCGAAAACTAAAACAATATAGGCGCAGCGCCTTGTATGAAGCTATATAAAAGCTGAAAAATGTATATTAAAGAAATATGGAGAGATGGCCGAGCGGCTGAAGGCGCTCCCCTGCTAAGGGAGTATGGGTTAAAAGCTCATCGAGGGTTCGA
>JQIA01001933.1_pt1 | contig 11108 bp, 10 predicted proteins | sample 811431 | NCBI WGS metagenome assembly JQIA01 (sample SAMN02998118, study PRJNA258478) | marine sediment metagenome | biome: marine; feature: seafloor; material: sediment; isolation source: oil-polluted sediment collected from 3 locations (0.5 km, 0.7 km and 0.9 km)... | place: USA: Gulf of Mexico ... | reverse complement strand
CATTAGCGTATGGGTTTCGCTGTGCTATTGGAGTTCCATTTTTTCCTGCAACAGCAATATAACGAACGTTCATCATATTTAAAATCCCTATATCTCCTTTGCTGATATAAAAGTCTTCCAAATCTTGAATTCTTCCTGTTTTTGCTGCGTGGTAGCCACCTAAAGCATTATGAAAATAACTAGCACGTCCGCTTGCAAAAGGATTCCCAACAGAAGCATCATACACTCTAAAGTATCCATCGTCCTTTAAAATCTCTTTATCTGCAAAATTCTCTTGAAAGGGTCGTTCTATTCTTCTTGCTTGCACAAAATCATCATTATTCACATATCGCCTATCTACTCCAATTAAATCGATTAAAATTACAACTGCCAAAAGTGCTATCGCAGAATTCACTTTTAGTTTATTCTTTATAAAAAACCATAGGATTCCAGCAGTTGCCAAAACCAATACTAAAGATCGAATTGCATCATTTGTTAATAATGTCATTCTATCTTCTCTGATAGCATCCATAACGGTTACTCCATAGGCTTCAATAATTAATGGGTCAATTGGACTTGCAAAATCGAATAGACTTCCTTTAAACAGAATAAATAACAAGGTAATACCTCCGGTTATTCCAGTAGCGGTTAAAAGGGCTTTTTGCCTTTCTTCTTTATTTTCAGTTTTATAAAAGTAATGATGCAAACCTACTATCGCTAAAACTGGCATAAGCAACTCAATTATAACCTGAATAGAAGAAACCGCTCTAAACTTATTGTAAAGCGGCACATACTCGATAAAGAACTCCGTTAAAAAGCTAAGATTCTTTCCCCAAGATAAAAATAAACTCAATAAAAATCCTGCAATAACCCACCATTTTAGTTTTCCTTTTATTAAAAACAAGGCAAGTATTGCTAAGAAAATAATAACTGCTCCAACATAGGCCGGGGCTCCAACATAGGTTTGATCTCCCCAATACATAGGGATTTGATTGAGTATTTGATTGGCATCTTGTGGTGATGCTCCCATTTTTAATAAAACATCCAAGGCTTCTGGATCTTCAGGAAATGGCTCTGCTGAACCTCCTCCCATAAACCGAGGAATAAAAAGGTTAAAACTCTCTAATTTACCATAACTATATTCTGTAATATAATCATAGCTTAACCCACTACTCCCAGCACTTTTTTCTGTTCCATCTGGATGAATGGTTAATTCACTTTTCCCTCGTGTAGAAGTATCTGCATATTCTTTAGTCGCCAAGATATTGGTAGCATTCATCCCAATTGCTAAAAGAACTCCACCAACCATAATTCCAATGGCTTTAAAATACTCCGGTAAGGTTTTATTTTTAATGGCTTCTATTAAATAAACAATTCCAATAATTACCACTAGTAATAACAAATAATATGTCATTTGAAAGTGATTGGAAACTAATTCTAAAGCCATAGCTACTGCTGTAAGTAAAAATCCGTAGAAATACTTGCGCTGAAAAGTCAATAAAACTCCACTAATTACCAATGGCATATAAGCTATAGCATGCGCTTTGGCATTATGACCTACTCCCAATATTATAATAAGATAAGTAGAAAACCCAAAGGCCAATGCTCCTACAAATGCCAACTTATAATCTACTTTTAAAATTAAAAATAGGATATAAATTCCTATAAAATAAAGAAATAAATAATCGGCAGGTCTTGGTAAAAAACGCAGTGTTAAATCTAATTTCTTAATATAATTATGTGGGTATTTTGCACCTAATTGATAGGTTGGCATTCCTCCAAAAGCAGCGTTTGTCCAGTAGGTTTCTTCACCTGTTATCTTTTTAAAGTCGTTTTGCTGCTTTGCCATTCCTGAATATTGAACGATATCGCTTTGGAATATTTTTTTTCCCTGAAGAACAGGACTAAAATAAGCAAGACTTGCAATTACAAATAAAACTAAAACTACAAGATGCGGAAGAATCTTTTTAAAATATTGCATATTTTTTGTTGAAATAAGACTTGGGGAATTTATGAAAAAATGCTGGATTTTATCAAAATAAATAAGAACAGATATATTATAAAATTAATCTATTTCTTCAAAATCAACATATTCTCCAACGGTAGATTTGGAGGTTTTTGTTTTTGTTTGCGAATTATCTAAAATAGTCTCGCCCTCTTGTTGGCTTGTAGTATTAGATTGTGAAGGGTTTTGCCCAAAAGCTTGTCCAAATTTTTCGTTCGCTTTTTTAGCGATATAGCGCATGATATAAGGCTTAGCAAATTTGAATATTATCTTTACGCCATAATATACCAGAAGTATAATTAATAACGTTTTTAAAAAAGTCATAGTTAATTTTTAATCTTTTTCAAAAGTAAACAATGCCTTTATAAAAGAATAAAAATTATTATTAAATAAATGATAAAACTATATCTTTGAACCAAACCGAATATTCTATGAACTCCAAACTAAGTTGCTTCCTTTTTTTACTATTATTCAGTTTTTTTAATGCTTCAGCTCAATACACAGAAACGATAAATTCAAATAGACCTGGTTTTTCTCAAGGCGCATTTTCAGTGGGAAAAAATGTAATACAATTTGAAGGTGGTTTTGGATTAGGCAAGGAAGAACACGTGCTAAAAAATACAGAAACCGATGCTTTTATTATTGATTATAATATTCGATATGGAATTTGGAAAGAAGAATTAGAGATTAGTTTTATTGGAGCCTATCAATCAAACTCTAACACTTATTTAAATAATGGTAGTACAGATAAAGTAAGTAATTTCACTTCAAATACACTTGGAGCGAAGTATTTGGTTTATGATCCATACAGAAAAAAAGAAATAGAAAAGCCTAATTTATATAGTTGGAAAGCAAATAACAGTTTTCAATGGAGGGATTTAATACCAGCAGTTTCAGTATATGCTGGTGCAAATTTCGATTCAGCAGACAATACCCTTACCCCTGGAACAGAAAGTTCTATTAGTCCAACGGTAGCAATTGCGACTCAAAACAATTGGGGGAGTTGGGTATTTGTAACAAATTTTATCGGTGAACGAATTACAGAAGACATACCTTCCTACTCTTACATACTTACTCTTACCCATACTTTTACTCCTAATTGGTCTGCATTTTTAGAAAATCAAGGAATAAAAAGTGATTTTTATGCCGATCAACTACTAAGAGGTGGAGCAGCTTATTTAATTAACAAAGATTTTCAAATCGATGGATCTATCTTGGTGAATTTCAAAGACACTCCTTCCCGATTATATGGAAGAATTGGTATTTCATATCGATTAGATTTGCATAAACAAGATGAGTTTATTGAAGACAAAGGAAAAGCTGGAAGAGATAAAAAGAAAGAAGAAAAAGGTAAGAAAAAAGATAAAAAGAAAAAACGAAAAGATGGTGTCGATTTTGAAGAGGAAGATGGAGAAATTGAAGATGGAGGCATTTAGCTAATAATATATGATTGAATTAAAAGAAATTACTACTAAAAAGGGATTGAAGCAATTTGTAAAATTTCCTTTTACGATATATAAGGATTGTAAGTATTGGGTTCCACCACTTACCAATGATGAATTGGAAACCATGGATGTTTCCAAAAATCCAGTATTTAAAAATGCAGAAGCTTCTTATTTTTTAGCCTATAAAGACGGAAAAGTGGTTGGGCGAATTGCAGTGATCATCAACCATATTGAAATAAAAGAACTCGATAAGAAAAAAGTTCGGTTTGGTTGGTTAGATATGATCGATGATATTGAGGTTACCAAAGCCTTACTTAATAAGGCATACGAAATTGGTAAAACTCATGATTTGGAATATGCTGAAGGCCCAGTTGGCTTTTCAAATATGGAAAAAGCTGGTATTCTTACCAAAGGATTTGAAGAAATGAATACTATGATTACTTGGTATCATTATCCTTATTATGCAGAACATTTAAAATCCTTGGGATTTACAAAGCAAGCTACTTGGGTTGAATATCGATTACACAACCCTACAGAAGTAACAGAAAAAGTTCAGAAATTCGCTGGACTTATTAAAAAAAGATATTCATTAGAAGTTTTACGTTTCACCAATAAAAAAGAGATTATACCTTTTGTAAATGATATGTTTGGATTATTAAATAAAACGTATAATTCACTTCAAACATTCGTTCCCATTCAACAATACCAAATAGATCATTATAAAGAAAAATACTTCAATTTCATCAACCCAGAATACATAACCTGTATTTTGGACAAGGATAAAAAACTAATTGGTTTTTCAATTGTAATGCCTTCCTTTTCAAAAGCACTTAAAAAAGCAAACGGTTCTTTATTTCCGTTTGGATGGTACCATTTATTGCAAGCACAAAAGAAGAATGACACCGCTGCTTTTTATTTAATAGGAATTGATCCAGAATACCAAGGAAAAGGAGTTACTGCATTGATTTTTGAGGAAATGAGAGCTATTTTTGAACGAAAAGGAATTGTACAAACCGAAACCAATCCTGAGCTTGAAGAAAACGTAGCTGTACAACAACTTTGGAAAGCCTATAGCCCAGTTCAGCATAAAGAACGAAGCACTTTTAGAATTGATATTTAACAAACATGAGGAACCTAAAATTACTCTTTCCTATATTACTCTTATTTACAGGTAGTATTCAGGCACAAAAGACTACCACTATTATTTTAGACGAAGGGTATCAACAAGCAAAATTAGAAGACAAAAATGTTTTGACTATTTTTAAAGCATCTTGGTGTAAATGGTGCAAAAATCTTGATGAAAACTTAAATAATGAAAAAATAAAAAGTTTAATTGATGCTAATTATATAACCATACAACTTACCGTAAAAGAATCTAAAGACAAAAGACATCTTGAAACCCCAGGGGCCAATTTATTACTTGATAAGTATATGGGTAAAAAAGCTGGGCTTCCTTTCTGGTTGATTTTTGATGAAAATAGAGGCTTAATAGGTAATTCTTACGGGGAAAGAGGAAAAAACATGGGATCTCCCTCTAATGACAAAGAAATTGAAGATTTTAAAAATGTTCTAAGAAAAACTTCCAATTTAACTGAAGAAGAATTGGTTTTAATTGGGGAAGTATTCCTAAATAATAAGTAATCCTTATAATGAAACTAAATTCAATTTACTTTTTATTATCCCTTATTATAATTCTAATATCTTGTAAACCAAGTCAAGCACTACCCGACCCTTTATTAGCAGGTTGGAAAGGGAAAACGGTTTGTGATGTCGTGGAAGAAAATAAAACCTTTAGAGTCCTTAAATGCACTTTTGCTCCAGGAGTTGGACATGAGCGTCATTTTCATGCCCCTCATTTTGGATATACCCTTTCGGGGAGTACTTTTAGAATTAAAGATACCACAGGAACTAGAGAGGTAAATGTACCCACAGGTAGTTCATTTTATAGCAAGGGAACGGTTTGGCATGAAGTACTAAATATTGGGGATAGTACTGCAGTATTCCTAATTATGGAACCGAAATAAATTAATTTATTCTCCAAAAGCTGCAGCTACAGCAGCAGAAAGTCTTTTATAAGTCCCATTTTCTAAACGGTCTCTAATTGCTGAAAAGGCAATCAAAGTTTTTTCTACATCGTCTAAAGTATGCGTAGCAGTAGGAATCATTCTCAATAAGATAAGCCCTTTAGGAATTACCGGATAAACCACAATAGAACAGAAAATCCCGTGGTTCTCGCGTAAATCTTTAACTAAGGCCATAGCTTCCGGAATAGAGCCTTTAAGGTATACTGGGGTCACACAAGATTGTGTTGTTCCAATATCAAACCCTCTTTCCTTAAGTCCATTTTGCAACGCATTTACGTTTTCCCAAAGCTTTTCTTTTAACTCAGGCATGGTACGTAACATATCTAAACGTTTTAATGCGCCTTCAACCAGCTGCATTTGCAGTGATTTCGCAAACATTTGTGAACGTAAGTTGTATTTTAAATAATTGATAATTTCTTCTTCAGCAGCGATAAAAGCACCAGTACTTGCCATAGATTTAGCAAAAGTGGCAAAATACACATCAATATCATCTTGTATTCCTTGCTCTTCACCTGCTCCTGCTCCTGTTTTTCCTAGAGTTCCAAAGCCGTGAGCATCATCAACAAATAATCTGAAATTATATTTTTTCTTAAGTGCAACAATTTCTTTTAGCCTTCCTTGTTCTCCTCGCATTCCGAAAACACCTTCAGAAATCAACAAAATTCCTCCACCACTTGCTTTAGCCATTTTGGTAGCACGTTGCAAGTTTTTCTCTATACTTTCTAAATCGTTGTGTTTATAAGTAAAACGTTTTCCTAAATGCAAACGAACTCCATCGATAATACAAGCGTGGGCATCTACATCATAAACAATAACATCGTCTTTTGAAACCAATGCATCTATAGTAGAAACCATTCCTTGGTATCCAAAATTTAAAAGATAGGTTGCTTCTTTATTTACAAATGCTGCCAATTCAGTTTGCAATTGCTCATGAAGATCGGTATGGCCACTCATCATTCTTGCTCCCATTGGGTAAGCAGAACCATATTTAGCTCCTGCTTCTGCATCTGCTTTTCTTACTTCTGGATGATTTGCTAATCCAAGATAATCATTGATACTCCAAGTTATTACTTCTTTGCCTTGGAATTTCATTCGATTAGAAATTGGTCCTTCTAATTTAGGAAATACAAAATAACCTTCTGCTACATCTGCCCATTTTCCTAAGGGTCCTATATTCTTATATATCTTTTGAAATAAATCTTTCGCCATTATATATTGTTTCAAATTTAGCGACAAAAATACTCAATTTTTATAGGAAACACACGCTCTTTTTAATTTAGAATTTAGGAAGAAAAAAAGCCGATGCAATAAATTTATTACATCGGCTTATACTTATAAGTTTCTATTTGTATTATTTTATATACGAAACGGGTATAGATTCAGGATGTACAGTATCCATGAATCCTTGTTGTTTCATCCATTCATCATTATAAATTTTACTCATATAACGAGAACCATGATCTGGAAATACTACTACTACCACACTGTCCTTAGTGAACTCACCCTCTTCTGCTAATTGCTTTAGTCCTTCCACAGCTGCTCCACTGGTATAACCAGCAAAAAGACCTTCAGATGTTGCCAATTCACGTGCTGTATGTGCACTACCTTCATCGGTTACCTTTACAAATTTATCGATATAATCAAAATCTGTAGCAGATGGAATTAAATTTTTCCCCAAACCTTCAATTCGGTAAGGATAAATTTCGTTTTCATCAAACTGTTTAGTTTCATGATATTTCTTTAACACCGATCCATAAGCATCAATACCTACGATTTTCACTTCCTCATTTTGCTCTTTCAGAAAACGAGCAATACCAGAAATTGTTCCTCCAGTACCACTACAAGCGACCAAATGTGTTATTTTACCTTCAGTTTGTTTCCAAATTTCAGGACCTGTAGATCGATAATGAGCTTCGATATTCAGTTCGTTAAAATATTGGTTGATATATATAGAACCTTCTGTTTCTTTGTGTAATCTTTTTGCTACTTCATAATAGGATCGATGATCATCTGCAGGAACATGTGCTGGACATACATAAACCGTTGCTCCCATAGTTTTCAACATATCTATTTTATCTGCTGACGATTTAGAACTAACGGCAAGGATACATTTGTATCCCTTAATAATACTTACCATTGCAAGACTAAAACCAGTGTTTCCACTAGTAGTTTCTACAATAGTATCGCCTGGCTTTAAAATTCCTTTTCGTTCCGCTTCTTCAATAATATAAAGTGCAATTCTATCTTTTGAAGAGTGACCAGGATTAAATCCTTCAAATTTCGCGTAGAAACTTCCGTTATAATTAGAAGTTATCTTGTTAAGCTTAATCATTGGTGTGTTACCTATAAGCGCTAACACGTTGTCATAAACATTTAATTCTTCTTTCATAAAGAGGATTTACATTTAATAAACAATATTAAAAACACTGTTTTTTTAACCGGACAAATTTACAATAAAAATATTAATTAGTCCTTAATCCCTTCTAAATCTAATAAAAAGGAATAGATTCTTGCATACTTTTTTAATGCGTTAAATCTTCCTGATGCCCCACCGTGACCAGCTTCCATATTAATATGGAACAATAAATTATTGTCATCGGTTTTTAATTCTCGCAATTTGGCTACCCATTTTGCTGGTTCCCAGTATTGCACTTGAGAATCATGTAAGCCCGTAGTCACTAATATGTTAGGGTAATCCATAGCAACCACATTATCGTAAGGGGAATACGATTTCATATAGTGGTAATATTCTTCTTCATTCGGATTTCCCCATTCGTCATATTCTCCTGTTGTTAATGGGATACTATCGTCTAACATCGTGGTAACTACATCTACAAAAGGTACTGCAGCTACTACTCCATTATAAATTTCGGGTGCCATATTTGCTATTGCACCCATTAATAAACCTCCAGCAGATCCACCATATGCATATAAATGATCTTTCGATGTGTATTTTTCTTCAATTAAGTATTTGGAAACATCCACATAATCTGTAAACGTATTTTTCTTGTGCAATAATTTTCCGTTTTCATACCAATTCCTACCCAAGTATTCACTTCCTCTAACATGTGCGATGGCATAGATAAATCCACGGTCTAACAAACTTAAACGCACTGTAGAAAAATAAGGGTCCATCGTACTTCCGTAAGAGCCGTAAGCATATAATAATAATGGGTTAGTCCCATCATTTTTTATTCCTTTTTTATACACCATGGTCACCGGAATTTTAGTGCCATCTTCAGCAGTTGCCCAAATTCTTTTAGAATCGTAATTATCTTTATCAAACTTTCCACCTAACACTACCGCTTCTTTTAATACGGTTTGTTCTTTGGTTTCCATATTAAAATCAATCACTGAGGCAGGGGTAGTCAAAGAGTTATAATTATATCGTAAAATTTGGGTATCGAATTCTGGGTTTCGAGAGGCAAATGCGGTGTAGGTTTCATTATCGAAAGGAAGGTAATATTCTTTGGTACCATCCCAACGTATAATACGTATTTCATTTAATCCATTTGTTCTTTCGGCAACCACCAAATAATCTTTAAAAATATCGATATCTTCCAATAAAACATCTTCTCGGTGAGGGATCATATCTTCCCAATGTTCTTGAGACGTATTGTCTTCAGAGGTTTTCATCAGTTTAAAGTTTGTTGCATTATCCTTATTGGTCAGGATATAGAAATTATCTTCAAAATGAGAAATACTATACTCCAATCCCCTTTCTCGAGTTTGAAATACTTTAAATTCTTCATCTGGAGTATCCGCGTTTAATATTCTAAATTCAGAAGTAAGAGTACTATAACTACCAATTACCAAATATTTATTGGATTTGGTTTTATAAACAAAAGTGCCGAAAGTATCGTCTTCTTCTGCAAAAACCATTACGTCTTTTTCAAAATTTGTTCCTAAATGATGTCTAAAAATTTTGTCTGACCGTAGGGTTTCTTCATCTTTTTGTGTGTAAAATAAAGTCTTATTATCGTTTGCCCAAGTAGAACCTCCAGTAGTTAATGGGATGTTCTCCTCTAAGATTTTTCCAGTTTCTAAATCTTTAACATATAAGGTGTATTTTCTTCGGCTTACAGTATCTACTCCAAAGGAGACCAATTTATTATCTGGACTTACACTTAATCCCGCTAAATTATAATAAGTATGTCCTTCGGCCATTTCATTTACATTAAATAAAATTTCCTCTTCCGCATCTAAACTATCCTTTTTACGTGTATAAATAGGGTAATCCTTCCCCTTTTCATAACGAGTAATATAATAATATCCATTATATTTATAGGGAACCGACTCATCGTCTTCTTTAATTCGACTCTTCATTTCCTCGAACAAATCTTCTTGAAAATCTTTGGTATGTGCCGTCATCTTATCGTAGTAATCATTCTCTCGTTCTAGATAATCGATCACCTCCTCGTTTTCACGTTCTTTAAGCCAATAGTAATTATCAACTCTCACATCCCCATGAATCTCTAAATGCTTTTCAATCTTATCTGCTTTCGGAACTTGTATATCCATATGTTTTACTAATTCTTCTTCTTGTTTACACGAAGCCGCAAAAATAAGAGTTACTATTGAAATAAATACTAATTTTTTCATAATGAAATATTGGTTTAATTCGATCACAAAATAGTAATTTTGAAAAGAATAATAAAACGATAGATATGTTTGGAGATATACAAGGAATGATGGGCAAATTAAAGGATGCTCAAGAAAAAGTGGCGGCAACAAAAGAAAGAATGAATACCGTTTTAATAGACGAAAAAAGTACCGATGGATTATTAAAAATTACTATTACTGCCAATAGAGAACTGAAGAATATTGAAATAAGTGACGAATTATTAGCAGATAAAGAACAATTAGAGGATTATCTTATCCTTACATTGAATAAAGCCATAAAAAAAGCTACAGATATCCATGAAACTGAAGTAGCAGCTGTTGCTAGCAAAGGCATGCCAAAAATACCTGGGATGGATTTATTTTAAATCCTTTAAAATATATTAGATTACTATTAAAGCAAATTGGGCTTTCTAAATAATATTAACTCCATTTTTCCCCAAGTGCCGTAAGATTCGCATTCATTAAATCTTCAGGCGTCATGGCGATTCTGAATTCGCAATTCGCTTCAAAATTCAAAAACCAAGGTTCCGCAATAGAAGGTATCGCAGAAGCATCCGAAACTTCTACAACCATAACAGCTCCTCGATGGCCTTCTTGTTCAGTAAAGTAAATACTTTCCGGCTTTATTGCATCAATAACATTTCCAATGATTTCACCGGCAGATCCATCTCTTACCATGGAATTAAAAGGCTCAATAGGGCAGATTACATTAACTAACATTCTCATAACTGTGAATTTAAAGATTCATAAAAAAGTTCTTGAAGATACAAATTAAAGCGCTCATTGTCAACACTATAATCCCTTAATGTTAAAACACTTGTTGATAGGTCTGAATTGGCTTAAAAAATATTTAGTATTTAATTGTAACACCCATATCGCATACTAGACTTATCTTCATATTCAATCAATCAATCAATCAATCAATCAATCAATCAATCAATCAATCAATCAATCAATCAATCAATCAATCAA
>JQIA01001913.1_pt1 | contig 11108 bp, 9 predicted proteins | sample 811431 | NCBI WGS metagenome assembly JQIA01 (sample SAMN02998118, study PRJNA258478) | marine sediment metagenome | biome: marine; feature: seafloor; material: sediment; isolation source: oil-polluted sediment collected from 3 locations (0.5 km, 0.7 km and 0.9 km)... | place: USA: Gulf of Mexico ... | reverse complement strand
AGTAGTATTTTTTTTATAGGAGGGGTGTTTTCTTTCTTGACGGAACCTTTAATGGGTGAGCTCCTTTAGCACGTTTGATTTTCAGAGTTTTGGGTTAATAATCCAGGAGCTGATATACTATCTGTAATCGGCTTCAATGGAAAATCAATAAAAACCCGTTAAATAAATGGTAACGTACAATTTGCAACTTTGCTCCATGTGAACATGTTGTGAAATCTACAATTATGTTGTCAAACTCCTACTTCCCAACGAATTTTAATACTTAATTAATATATACGAACTTACTGGCCCAACAGTAACCCTGCATAGCTTCAAGTAATTGGTCATAAGAATAGGCACGCTCATCTGTCGCTCCAATATTTTTTTTACTGACCACCATAAAGGATGCTAATTCTTCAGACGGTTCGTCTGTCAAGGTTCCGATGATCAAATCACGAGCTTGGTCGAAACCTCCAGTTTCTGCCAAAAGTCCTTCGTACTTCGCGCTGTCCGGGTAAACTGATTTTTGGTTTCGATTTACAGGTTCATTTAATAACAACTCAAGTACTTGTCCAGACTCAGTAACATGGAACAGCGAGAGATAGCCTTTTGCTACTGCAGTTATTTCGATGAAATATTTATCTCCGTTGTTCAGGCGATTTTTGGGGACAAGACGCAGATTTATACAAGAGGAGTTTTTTTTCTCAGAGTAAAATTGTTTAAAAAGGGTATCCGGTCTTATCCATAAGCTGGAACCACAGATATCTACATACCATAAAGCGTTGTTTCTCTGCAGTCTAAATTCATCAATTCCTACCCCATGAGAAATCAATTGTTTAAAAAATGGCAAAGCTGTTTTGTAATCATTCCCAGCCACTTTAAGATCAATTGTTGAAAGAGCCTTTAACTTTCCGCATGCATCTTTAACTTTGCTAAACAAGGAACGGTTGTCATACTCCAATACGACAAAAAACACGTCCCCCTGTTTTTCCTTTTTCAAAATCGGAGTTTGTCCCAAAACGACTTGACTACGAACATTTATGATATCGTTAAAAGTTTTACGCCATTGTTCATCAGATTGAAAACGCTCAATTTTTGTCTTAGATGCCACAACTACTTGTATTTGTTGAGTAATATTTCTCTTTGCCAGTGTTTGAGCTTCAGAAAAAGTAGCACCATCACCATACCCAACCAGTTTATTTGGTGCTGAAGAAATAGTTTGATTCTGATACCACTCTGGTGGTTTGTTGCCGTCAGAACGATTCATTAGAGAACAACTTGAACAGGTTACAATCAGAGCCACAACAAGGAGTATCTCTGAAAAACAATTTTTCTTTTTTTGTAGTTTCACTTTTTTCATCATACAACCATTTTGCTCAAGATAAATAATGGGTCAGGGTAAAAGTTTCACCGACGTTAAAATTATAATTTACCATATCTTAATTTTGGTATTGCCCATAAGAGTCGGTACCTGTAGGTTACTCCCCCCTAACTTACGACTCATACTCTTAGTATTCGTTTTAACTTTGCTATAAAGACTTCCCAATGTTGAGTTACCTTTTAAACTTAATAAACTCTTCATTAAATAATAACTAAACATCCTGTGTCCTTTTTCTTTGTACATGTTGGAGAATTGCTTACTTGTACCAGCACACATTACAGCCATCTTGTTTTTATCAAAGTTTGTTTTTTTAGGGACAAGCCTTGTAGCAGCTTTACTTCCAAGAAAAACCGAACTCCCGTCTGTTTCACCAGTGAAACAGCTATCCATAAAAACAACTATTTCGTCAGCCCTGCTTTTTGATAAGGTTTTATAGATTTCATCCACTCTGAAGAATTTTTCATCATGAATAAAGTCGGGAGTCTGATCTTTTGCGAGAATATAAGGTTTTTTGCTATCATTAATAGAAGGGATACCATGACCGCTGTAGTAAAAATAAATTTTATCACCACGTTTTATATCTCTTTGAAGATAACGTAACTGATCTTTAATAGAAGCTGCTGTATTGTCATAAATTCGATTGGTTTTGAGAGAGCAAATATCTTTCTTTCCGTCATCAATTAAAAGGAAGGTATTCCCTTCAGGAACACCAAGTACTTTCATGGCCACGTCTGTAAACATTTCAGAACTTCTTTTTGAAAAATTTATCTTATTGGTTTTCTTATAATCCTCTATACCAATAACAAAAAGCCACGAGGAATCATCTTTTCTTTTTTTATTTGTTTTTCTAAGTAAGGCTGGAATATCATCATTGAACTCTTTAAGCTCGTTAGCAATAAATGTTTCAAAATTAACGTCTTTCACATAAGCACTTTGTAATTCAAGGGTTTCTGGGGCTTCGTATTTCTCAATGGTAAGTGTTTTGCCAGAGTATTTCTTACTTAAACTCTTTGATAGAGTGGAATCCTTATAACCAAGTAAGACCTTTTTACTTTCAGCTTTCTGAAGTTTGTCAAATGTTGGCTTACCCCATAGAACTGAAGAGCCTCTATTTATTTTTACTTTCTCTATGCCAAACTGATTATTCCCATAGTCTATAGATACCGAAGGTCTAATTCCTCCATTTTTTAAATCTGCATAGAATTTTCCGGCAGACTGGTTCCCCGGTTTTACATTGTGAATAGCGATGTCCTGTTTTAACGAAGGACTATTTAACTCTCCATAATACAGAGTTGCAACCATGATCTCTTTTTCAGGATAATATTTGGGTTTGCCATCCGAAAAAGTGGAATTCGCTAATTGAGGCTTTCCAAAGATATTATCAAAATATGATAGAAGGAGCTCCTGTTCTTTGTCAGATGCGTTTAACCTACGTTTTTTCACCTCTTTTTTATAATGAGCGATTTTTCTTTTTTCGTTCAAATTATACTTCTTTACTGCTGTGAGATAGTTCTCATACTCTTTTTCATATTTTTGTTTTAATTCTACTATATTCTTATTTCGTATATTTACCCTGAGTTTATAATATTGAATTATCTCATTTATTTGTTCTTTTCTTTTAAGTTTTGCATTGTTCATTCTTTCGGTAAACATTTTTAAATTTTCGAATGGACTTTGTTCAATTTCAACCACAGGAGGTAGTACCGGTTCTGGAACCAAAGGAGGATTTAAAGGTTTTACCGGTGGCTCAGGAATTGTTGAGGATAGTTTTGGAGGCGTTGGGTTTAAATAGTTGTGCATCTTCACACTTGTAAATGCCGCCACCAACTGCCATGGATCACATGGTTCTTTATATGAAAGTTTTTCTATCAAATAAATTCTTTCCATATGGGTTAAATCTAAAAATATTTTTTGATAATGCTGGGCATATTTTAAATAACTATTACGTTCTTGTGGTGAAAGTTTTTTGGACTTTCCAAAGCGGTATTTAAAATAGGGAATTAAATCAAGGGTTACACCATCAGTCATATCTTGATAGGACAGATCAATCTCTACTTTATGATCATCCATTTGAAGAAATCTATCACCTGAAAATTCAAAATTCCCATTAGTGTCAGTTTTGGTTGTCTCAAGAGGACTTGTCCCATTATGCTCAGTAATAATGATATTAGATTTTCTTATTGGTCGCTGATTTTTTTCAATTATTTTAACCGTTTTAAGTTTATTGAGACGATTAATATCATGAGTTGGATACCAGAAGCACCCCCCTATCGGAGCAAGTAGAGCTGCAGTAGCCTCCCTTTTCTTTCTCCCATATCCAAATGTTATTTCTTTTGCGGACAGAATAACAACAACTGGATACATGGCAGTAAAGAAACAGGTGGCAAATAGATCATATCCAATGCTATCAGACGCATACCCCCACTTTAAAACAGCTTTTTCAGAAACTGTTTCTTCCATTAATAACTTTGCAGAAAATTTACCATCAATGAGCTTTAAATCAACAACATTGATATCTTTGTTTTTGACAATAAGGCGCTTTCCGTATTGCAAACTGGTGCAGGATGTGAATAAAAAAACTGGAATTATTATAAAACATAAATGGCTTAACATACTTTTTTTATTCATATCCCACCCATAATATAATTATATTTTTTTGGTTATCTTGTTCTCATAAAATTGAAAAGACATATCAAATATTTAAACAATACTATCCTTATTAACAACTTATCCGATATTTACTTTTACTTACTAATCTTTTCCGCCTAACTTTGATTTACCAAGTATCCTTGTTGGTCTTCCAAGGGTTTTTCTGCGTACTTAAATAATCAAATTTTTCTCGAGCAGTTAATTACCACCATTTATTTTTACCTTATTTTAGAAATGCAATTAACCTTTTTTATAGGACGGACTGAATTCATATAAACTATTTGGACCATTATTCCTATGGAATAGTTCACTCAAAAAATAAAAATATTATTATAAATTTAAGTATAGAAATGATTAATACTTATATTTGTTGAAGGATTTATTTACTATTCATTTTAAAATAGTAAGTCAAGCAATTCATTATTTTTATTAATTGCGCATCATATTTTCTGTATTATTGCTAATATCAAGCATATCCCCAAAACCAACAAGCATGTTATTAAGGCTGGCGGCAACTTAATTTTCCCCTTTACTGCTTCCAAATCACCTAATACAACGACCTTTTTTCTTGCTCTTATAATGGCTGTATAGATTAATGACCTGTCTAAAACTCTACACTTTGTTGCTGTAAAAATAACGTATGGGAACTGTGGACCTTGTGATTTATGTGTCGTAATTCCATATGCAAGTTGGATATTTTGTAAAATTTCAAAAGAAATTCCTTTCTCAACACCATCCCAAGTAGCGCTACCAAACATTTGCCCTTTTTTTACGTCAAATTGTGGAGTTTGAAAAGTTTACAATGCGTCCTAAATTTCCATTCCTCAGATCATCTGCGTATAAATTAATAGGGCACCATCCCGAAAATCTGTTTTATACTTCATGCCTTCAGTCAGTTATCAATTGATTATTAATACGATCTTAAAAAAAATCACCGTTACAGGTAAGAGGTGATAATCTTCATAACCGGAATAGAACCTGAAACTGTTCCGGTACATGATGAAACGTCACAGAAAATGTTCCTTTTGTTTGGCGTTTTGTTGTGTCACCAGTTTTTTGCGGGAAATATATCGACTGCAATTGCTGCAACACCTGACGAATTTCGAATGATTCTTACTCACGGAATCGGAATTTTAAAAAATCCTGAATCAACCAAAATTCGGGGGAATTATAAAAAAATTGCAATTTCTGTCTGATCTAGAATATATCTTATTGAAATTATACGATTACAGATCTGTAAAAAACGTCATTGTAAAATCAACAATTATGTGGATTAACTTCAAGTGTAGAATAGCTGTGGAAGATCAATTTTCCAGCAACTCATCCCCGGGACAAAAGGTCAGCCCCATACAACAATCAAAGATACAGGCCATTTTTTACAGGGAAGATCAGTTAGAAATATTCTCATTGAAAATATTAAACAAGACTGTTAAAATGATTATCCCTTATTGTCTTTAGTCCATATGGCTCATACTGCGTTTTAATTATTGATACGGTTTAGTGTGCTCATCAATTCAGTTAAAAAATATTTGCGGACTCTTGTTTTTATAAGTTTTTAAACACAATTTTTAACTCAATCAAATTGGATGGTAAAAATGAATAATTTTATTAAAAAAACATTACATTGTATTTTGATTTCAGCCTCATTATGTTTTTTTTGCGCAGGGTCTTATGCTGAGGGGCCTACTGCTACAGAATATGGAGTGGTGTTAAATTTGTCTGGAAAACAGAGAATGTTAACTCAAAAAATGAGCAAGGAAGTTTTACTGATTGCTCTGGGGATTGAGAAAAAGAGCAATATCGATAACCTCAGAAAAACGTCCACCCTGTTTGATAAAACGCTAAATGGACTACGTGATGGAGATAAAGATTTAAACCTTCCACCAACAATATCACGTAGAATCATCAGACAGCTTGATAAAATAAAAAAACTCTGGGATCCATTTAATTCGCAATTAAAGAAAATCACTATATCAGGTGAAGTAAGCCTGAAGCAGGTTACCGATGTTGCAATTAAGAACCTCCCTTTATTAAAGCAGATGAATCGATGCGTGAAGCTATATGAAAAAGATGCATCAAAAGCTGGATTAAAAGCTGATCCTGGTTTAGCAGTTACGATAAATCTATCTGGAAAACAGAGAATATTGACACAGAAAATGAGTAAAGAGTTTTTATTAATCGCCTATAATTACGATAAAGAGGTTAACAAGTTAAACCTTCAGGAAACCTATGAATTGTTTGAAAGAACTTTGAAAGGGCTCTTAGATGGTGATGCGACACTTGATCTTCCTGGGACAAAACCAAAAAAAATCAGAGAACAGTTAGGAGTAGTCCAGAAACTATGGACAGAATTTAAACCAGTTATTGAAACTGGAGTAAAATCGTCAAGCGCGATATCTGTTGATAAGATAAAAACCCTTGCAAACTCAAATTTATCTCTTCTCAGAGAAATGAATAAAGCTGTTAAAATGTATGAAGAAGAAGCTGGTAAATAAATAGTGATATAGTTTTTTATTGTGTCTCATTTGTATAATCAGACTAAACAGGGCGTTCTATTACTCCTGATAGTTGTATAAATTGGAGAATACTATGAAAATTAAAACAAAAACCTTGTGTGGCGCAGGATTAAATATCGCCATGCTACTGATTATTTTGTTTATATTACTTTATGCATTCAGTAGCCTTAAGAAAGGTTTTTACGGTATAATAACAGAAGCTGAGTCAGGTACCAAAGAGGTTGTCAATGTCGAGGCTCGGATAGTTGCATCAGATAAAAACCTTTCAGAAATATCTGGAAGTATTAAGAAGACAGCGCAAAGTATTACAAGTACCCAAAATAATATCCTCATACTGGAACGGAAGGTAAATGATATATCTGTTGCTTTAACGAGTATTTCAGAGAATATTGAAAACTTGCTTGACTTGAATGTTAATGATCAAGTGTTAGATTCATTGACTGATACTGCTGATGAGATTAGCGATATCCAGGAAATAATGAAAAGGGAAGCGCTTGTCAGTTTAGGAACATCAGTTGAAAATATGAAAAAGTCTAACACTATACTTCTAGAACAGCAGAAACAACTTGAAAAGGTTTCTAACGAACTCAGTTCTGTTAAAATATCAAGTGGATTAGCAACTTCATATATGAAGAAAATCACAGGTTTGTCGCATGAATTTAGAGAGGATATTGGTAACAATATGAGTTTAATACTATCTCTTATCTTAATATTTTGTGTTTTTTCTCTACTTATTTCGATATTTCTTGTCAAAGGTATTATAAGGCCTATAAACAATCTTATTAGCAGAGTTCGCGATATTGCTGAAGGCGAAGGGGATCTTACAAAACGTCTTTCAGAAGATGGGCAAGATGAGTTTTCTGAACTTGCCCATTGGTTTAATCTATTTTTAGCAAAACTGCTTTCATTGGTTAAAGGAATATCAGGAAGCTCAGAAACACTCGCTTTTTCAGCACTTGATATCACATCAATTTCCGAAAAATTATTTAATGGATCTCTTAACACAACAAGAAGCTCCGTTACTGCATCTGAAGAATCATCAAAAATGACCGAAACAATGTCGAATATTTCTATAGCAATGAATGATTCTGCAGAAAAAGTAAATTCTGTTTCTGCATCAATAGAAGAACTAAAGCTATCAATCAATGAAATTCTTTTAAACTCTAATAAAACTAATGAACTTGCTGAAACCGCAACTGACAAATCAAATGATGCAAAAATACAAATCGACTTACTGGGAAAAGCTGCTAAGGAAATTGGGAAATTCACTGAAACAATTACCGAAATTTCAGAGCAAACAAACTTATTGGCTTTAAATGCAACAATAGAATCAGCCAGAGCTGGAAAAGCAGGTAAAGGGTTTGCTGTTGTCGCAGATGAAATCAAAGCACTTGCCAAACAAACTTCAAAGTCAACAATTGAAATTGAAAACAAAGTTAACGGTATCAAGGAAATGATTTGTCATTCTGTACGAAACATCGATGATGTATCAACAGCCGTTGCCGATGTTAACAAGTTTACAGAGAATATTTCAAAAGCTGTAAGGCAGCAGTCTGAAGCAGCAGTTGATGTTGCCGAGAATATGAATATTACGCTTGATAATATTAATTCTGTAGGTAGGGATATATCTGATTGTTCAGATATATCGAATGAATTGTCAATAAACAACAATAATGTGTTTGAAAATACAAACGATATGAAGTGTAATTCAATTGTTGTAGATATCAATGCAAAAGAACTAAAAAAAGTTTCTCTCCAGCTAATGAAAATTGTCTCTCAATTTGAATTTGGTGAAAAAAAGTTTGATATCGGTGTCATAAAAAGTTCACATTTAAAAATTAGAGTAATGATAGAAGAGCTTCTAAATGGTCGAATTGAAGTTGACCCTGATGGTTTAAAAGAACCAGATATCTGCGAATTTGGTATGATGTTTGATAACATTAGTAATATTATGGATTACTCTAATTTATCAAAAGAAATAAAACACACACACTTTGAATTCCATAAAATAATGCATAAAATTGTTGATACAGCAAATTCAGGAAATATTGAAATAGCAAGAAGCATGGTAGAAAACTTTGACAATGTTAGAGAAAAATTATTTGAAGAATTAGACCATCTTTTTAGAGAGTAAAAACTGCGTAGAAGACCCTGTAAAAAAACTGTGTATCTGCCAACCAACCTATTGTGGGGGCCTATATTCGAATTGATCGCAAATCTGTTCATAGCTGGTTTCCAGTTTCTTAAAGGTAAAAAAATGAAATTTTTTTTACCTTTTACCCTCACCTAATATCTGTAATTAGTTATTTTTCAAAAGAAAAATTTTAACAATTTAAGATTGGTTTGACGTAAAAGATTAACTGTTTGGTTACTATAATTTCTTCATTTCTATTCACTACTGTCCAAGATAAATTAGAATCAAAAAACCCGTTATATAAAATCAATAAGTTACAAAATAAAAAGCTATTTTCAAAAATCAGGTTACCACTGTAAACTGAATATTCCATAATTTTCTAATAGGTTGTTTAAAAAGTTTTTTAACAGAAATGACTACATAAAAACCCGGCTCTGTCTTGAAACAGAACCGGGGCTTTTTTGTAGGTTGACTATTTTACTATAAAGCTTCTTTTCCACGTTCTCCGGTTCTAATTCTTACAGCTTCTTCAACCGGATATACGAAAATTTTTCCATCACCAATATTACCTGAGTTGGCAGTCTTCTGAACAGCATCAATAACATTTTCGACAATACTGTCATCAACGACAATATCGATTCTGATCTTTGGCAGAAAGTCAATTGCATACTCAGCACCACGATATATTTCTTTATGGCCTTTCTGGCGTCCAAATCCTTTCACTTCAGAGACAGTCATTCCCTGCACACCGATTGCATTAAGAGCTTCTTTCACATCGTCTAGTTTAAACGGCTTAATAATCGCTTCAATTTTTTTCATAATAATTCAATCCTTTATATAATTTCATTTATTCAGATTTTTAAGTTAAAAACAGCTATTAAAGTTCAAAAGCTCTTTCTCCATGAACCGACGTATCAAGTCCCTTAACTTCACTTTCTTCATCAACTCTCAGGCCACCGGTAATCATTTTCGTTATAAGGACAACAACAGTTGTCGCTACAGCGGAGAATGAAATTGTTATAACGACTGAAAGAATCTGCGTCCAGACCTGTTTTGGGTTCCCGTAAACAGCACCGATAGCGCCATCTGTAATAGAAGGATTTGCAAAAATGCCTGTTGCAATTGCACCCCAAATACCGCAGATACCATGAATACCGAATGCATCGAGAGAGTCATCATACCCTAATTTATGTTTTAAAACTGAAACACCGAAAAAGCCAAACAGTCCTGACAAACCACCCATAATCAGAGAGGCTGAGAGGCCAACAAAACCAGCTGCCGGAGTTATGGCAACAAGACCTGCTACCGCACCTGAAGCAATACCTAATACAGTAGGTTTACCTGTACGAAACCATTCAATCGCCATCCAGGCAAGTGCACCGGCAGCAGCTGAAGTATTTGTAACCATAAATGCAGAAGCAGCAACACCATCTGCAGCAAGTTCACTTCCAGCATTAAAACCGAACCAGCCAAACCATAGCAGGCCAGCGCCTAATGCTGTAAGCGTAACACTTGAAGGAAGCATTGCTTCACGACCATACCCCTTTCTTTTACCCAGCATCAGGCAAAGAACAAGACCGGCAACTCCGGCATTTATATGAACAACATTACCACCGGCAAAATCGAGGGCTCCCATTTTATGGAAAATCCCTCCACCCCACGCCCAGTGACAAACTGGTGTATATACAAAAATAACCCAAAGGGCTGCAAAGACAATCCATGAAGAAAATTTAATCCTGTCAACAACAGCACCCGAAACAAGTGCTATAGAAATACATGCAAATGTCATCTGAAACATTACAAAAACAAGTTCCGGAATTGTGCGGGAAATACTGTTAACGCCAATGCCGTTCAAGAAAAGTTTGTCAAAACCACCAATTAACCCACCGACATCTGTTCCAAAGGCTAGCGTATAACCTACACAAACCCATATAACACTTGCTAGACAATAGGCAACCAATGACATGGCAATTGTATTTAAAAGGTTTTTTGTTCTCGACATCCCACCGTAGAAAAGTGCAAGTCCTGCAGGTGTCATCATCATAACAAGTGCCGTGGAAACAAGCACCCATGCTGTATCACCGGTATCTATTTTTGGCTCACCAGCAAAAACTGATGCAAATGGAACCAATGATAAAAAAAATGTCCATATAGCTACTTTAATTTTCATGATATCTCTCCAAAGTTGTTAATAAATGTATATCAATAATGATGTAGATATGTTTTGCAATGGCTGTGCCAAAAATATTAAAAAGCCACATCATCAATAAATACGGATTTTTATACATTTATGTATTTTTAGGCAAATTTAATATATTACATTTTTGTATTTTAGTTACACATCAAAGCACAATTGTGTTTGTTTTTTTATCAAAGCAACCATTTTGTTTTCATTATCCATTAAAACCATACGATAAACTGATTTGAGGTGAGACAATTCCCCCCATTG
>JQIA01001932.1_pt1 | contig 11110 bp, 8 predicted proteins | sample 811431 | NCBI WGS metagenome assembly JQIA01 (sample SAMN02998118, study PRJNA258478) | marine sediment metagenome | biome: marine; feature: seafloor; material: sediment; isolation source: oil-polluted sediment collected from 3 locations (0.5 km, 0.7 km and 0.9 km)... | place: USA: Gulf of Mexico ... | reverse complement strand
TTAATCCTATGGCTCGCCATGAGCAAGTTCAGGTTATTGATAATTATGAAGATATTAATTTAAAACTTTGGCGTGAAAAAGGAATAGAAGCGGTCGTAGTGGGACGAATTACGCAAATTCCAGACGGTCGTCTAAAAATAGCTTATGAGTTAATTGATGTTTTTAGAAAAACACAAGAAGTTAGAAATGGAAAGCTTTACCACGTTGATCGAAATAAGCTAGATAGTTATTCAGCATTTATTCAAGCAAAGGATTTAAGATTTCATTCGCATCGTATTGCGGATCGGATTTACGAAAAACTAACCGGTGAAAAAGGCGCTTTTGCCACAAGAATCGCTTATGTATCTGTTGATAAAACGGAAGAAAAAAAGTTCCGTTTAATGGTTGCTGATTCTGATGGTTGGGCACCACAAATGCTATTTGCTAGTCATCAATCAATAATGTCTCCAGCATGGTCGCCAGATGCTCAACAACTGGCTTATGTTTCGTTTGAAAATGGTCGTTCAGAAGTTTTTATTCAAGATATTTATAAAAATAACAGTCGTAGAAAGGTGGCAGCGTTTAAAGGCATTAATAGCGCACCATCTTTTTCTCCTGATGGTCGTCGTTTAGCACTTACTTTATCTAGAGATGGAAACCCAGAAATTTACGTTTTAGATTTAGCGACTCAACGGTTTTCTCGTATCACCAATCATTACGCAATTGATACTGAAGCTAGTTGGACCCCCGATGGGCAATCGCTTACATTTACCTCCGATCGGGGAGGTCGCCCTCAGATTTATAGAAAAAATCTGTTCGGTGGTAAAGCACAAAGAATGACCTATGATGGAAATTACAACGCAAGTTCATCTTTTACTCCAGATGGTAGAACCATGGTCATTGTTAATCGAACTAATGGTGTATTTCACATTGCCGTTCAAGATGTCGAAACAGGCAATATGCAAATCATTACGGAAACTCGTTTAGATGAGTCGCCCAGTTTAGCGCCAAATGGCAGTATGGTGATTTATGCGACGGTTTATCGAGGTAGACAAGTTTTATCAGTGGTTTCTACCGATGGTCGTTTTAAAGCAAGACTACCTTCCAAAAAAGGGGAAGTTAAAGCGCCTGTTTGGTCGCCATTTTTAAATTAATCAACGAGTTAATTGTCAAATATGACTAATTTGAAGGAAGATTTTGAGTTGTTTTTATAATGGTTATAGGCGAATAAAACAGAGAGTAAAGTAACAAAAATCGGCTAAAAGGGTCAAAAGTGTGAAAAAGTGCTAGTTTATTCGAAAATTCACCAAGAGATTGACGATCAGTCCTTGATTGTAGGTTGAGACTTCGTTGATAATACACACCAAATGCAATTGATGAGTGAATGAGTGAATTTCGTAGCGGATAACGTGCTTGTTTATTTTGTAAGTTAAATAATTTTAGATAGAAAACGTCATTATTAATAATATTAAAATAGATTAACGGGAGATACCAATGTCTATAGTAAAAATGGGTAAAAGTTTTATCATCGTAGCATCTGCAACTTTATTGTTCGCTTGTGCAGGTTCTGATACCGATGGTGCCGGCGATGCAACTGCTGTTGAAGCCGTTGAAAAAGAAGTTGTTGAAGCGCCACCAGAAAAAACAGCGGATGAGATTGCATTAGAGCAAAACAAAGCCGCTCGTGATGAAGCTAGCACCATTTATTTTGAATTAGATGAAGATGTTGTTAGTTCTGCAGGACGAGCAACTCTTGAAGCACATGCTTGGTTTTTAGCTCGTGCTGAAAATTCTGGAACTATCGTTTCTGTAGATGGTCATTGTGATGAACGTGGAACGCCTGCTTATAACTTAGCATTAGGCGAACGTCGTGCACAAGCTGTTGCTCAAATCCTTATGTCTTATGGTGTCTCTAGCTCTCAAGTTAAAACAGTGAGTCATGGTGAAGAAATGCCAGCTGTTGAAGGACATGATGAGTCAGCATGGTCACAAAATCGTCGTGCTGTTCTAGATTATGCGGAATAAGCACCCTTTAAAAAATAAGGTAAAAGTTATAACAAAATCGGTGGCTTTTGCCACCGATTTTTTGCCTTTTGCTTTTGCTGTTCTAATTGGCCTTCTTTCTAACGTAGTTTCTGCAGAAATTCCAGCAATGACGTTAGCTGAAAGAGTCACTTATTTGGAATTACGTGCGCAATCTCAAAATAAATTGCAAGCCGATTTAAGTTATCAATTTAACGACATTCAGAGACAAATTCGAGAACTAACCGGTCAAATTGAAGAGCATGATTTTAAGCTCAAACAAATCCAAGATCGTCAACGGGATTTGTATAGAGATATTGAGTATCGATTATCAAACTTGTCATCTTCAGGAAGTGTAAAATTAGCGCCTCTTACAGATAATAAAGTTAAACCACTTGCTGATGCAACCAATGCAAATGATGCTGATATAACTAGCAATGACAACAAAGGTCAAAATACTTCTTTAGCTCGAAGAGAATTTGAGAGGGCATTTCAATTAGTTAGAAGCAAGAAATATAAAGCTTCTATTGTGGCCTTTAAGGCATTTCTAAAAAATCACCCTGCAACTAGCTATTCAGCCAATGCCCGATATTGGATGGGACAAGTTTATTTGGTACAAAATTCGCTTGATAATGCGGTTGAACAATTTGCACTTTTAACTTCTGAATTTCCAAATTCAACAAAAACAGCTAACGCAATGCTGAAGTTAGGTGATATCTACGTTAAGCAAAAAAAGTGGACTTCGGCTAAAGCTTATTATAATCGAGTGGCGGAAAACTACACTGGTGCGAAGCAACAGCTTGCAAAAAATGGATTACAAAAAATACGCGAAGCCGGCTATTAAATTTAATAACCAGTTTCAGGTTTTCTAAAAATCATCTGACCTAGAACCCATATTGTGACACGCCTTCGAATTTCTGAAATTTTTTATTCGCTTCAAGGCGAGTCTTCCTCGATTGGTAAGCCTACTCTTTTTGTCCGACTAACCGGGTGTCCACTGCGTTGTGTTTGGTGTGATACCGAATATGCTTTTACCGGTGGAGAATATTGGCAACTTGACGATTTAGTTGAAAAAATAAAGAGCTTTTCCCCACAAAATATTTGTATTACTGGCGGTGAGCCGATGGCTCAAAAAGAACCATGCCAAAAACTAATGTTCACTTTATGTGAGTTAGGATACAGCGTATCGTTAGAAACCAGTGGTTCAATTGATCTTGAAAATGTTGATCATCGAGTGATTAAAGTCATGGATTTAAAAGCGCCAGATTCGGGCGAAATGGCGAAGAATTATTATCAAAACATCCAATACCTTAGTAAAAAAGATGAAGTGAAATTTGTAGTCATGAGCAGAAAAGATTACGATTGGACAAAGATGCAAATTGACCAGTATCAATTGTCAGAAAAAACTAATGTGATTATCTCACCCTGTTTTGGTGAGATAGATGAACGTCAATTAGCGGAATGGATTATTAAAGATAATTTGCCTGTAAGATTTCAAATACAAATGCATAAAATTTTATGGAATGATGCAAAAGGGCATTAAAAAAGAATTGTCCTTTAAGGTATTAATATAATGATAAAAAAAGCGATTATTTTACTTTCTGGTGGATTAGATTCAACGACTTGTCTAGCTATTGCTAAGTCGCAAAAATATGATTGTTATGCACTTAGTTTTTCTTACGGACAAAAACACTCTTCTGAGTTAGATGCCGCAAAGCGAATTGCTAATTCTTCTAAAGTTAAAATGCACAAAATTATTGATTTGGATTTGGCTAGTTTTGGTGGTTCGGCTTTAACTGATAATTCCATTGATGTACCGACTGTTTCAGAATCTTCAACTGAAAAGACAAATATACCAGTCACTTATGTGCCTGCTCGAAACACCATTTTCTTTTCCGTTGCACTAGCGTGGGCCGAAGTTTTGGAGGCTGATGTCATTATAGCGGGTGTCAACGCGGTTGATTATTCTGGATACCCTGATTGTAGACCTGAATACATTAATGCTTTTCAAGCAATGGCAGATTTGGCGACAAAAGCTGGAATTGAAGGTAAAGGTGTTAAATTAGAAACACCATTAATTGACCTCAGTAAAGTTGAAATTATTCGTAAAGGATACTCTTTAGGTGTTAATTATTCGGAAACAGTTTCTTGTTATAAGGCTGATAAGAATGGTGCAGCTTGTGGTCAGTGTGATTCTTGTATTATTCGAAAGGAAGCTTTTGAGAAAGCTATTCGAAAAGATCCTACAATCTATGCATAGAACTAAAAAGAGCCACTAAAAACAAATAGGGTTTAGATGAATATGCCAAAGAATTTAAAAAAGACACTAGTTGTTGGAATTTCGGCAACGGCACTTTTTAATATGGATGAATCGGATCGTATTTTTTTAGACTCTAAAGACAATGATCCGGATACTGCAATTGAGTCTTATCGAAACTATATGCTTAAGAATGAAGATATTGCACTTGAACCAGGTACGGGTTATCCCATTGTCGAAGCGTTACTAGGGCTAAATCGTTATCAAGAAGATTCCGATTCGCCACTGGTAGAAGTGGTCGTAATGTCTCGTAATAGCCCCGATACTGGGGTTAGAGTATTAAATACCATAAGACAGAATAAATTGGCCATTTCACGCTCTGCTTTTACCGCCGGTGAGTCGGTTGTGGATTATATTGAAGCATTTGATGTGGATCTTTTTTTAACCACCAATATTGACGATGCTCAAAAAGTAATCGATTCCCGCGCTTGTGCTGCTGCAGTCGTTAAAGCACCACCGAAAAATAATACAGAACGACCTGAAGGGCAAGTTAGAATTGCTTTTGACGGTGATGCTGTTTTATTTGACGATGAAAGTGAATTACTTTATAAAACTGAAGGGTTAATCGAGTTTCAAAATCAGGAAGAACGGAAGAAGGATATTCCGTTAAAGGCTGGGCCTTATGCAAATTTGTTAATCAAGCTATCCAAGTTGCAAGAACGTTTGCCTATGCGAATTGAATATTCGCCAATCAGAATTGCCTTAGTCACTGCTCGTAGTAGCCCTGCTGAAATGAGGGTGATTAAAACTCTAAGACGATGGGGAGTTTATATCGATGAAGCCTTTTTCATGGGGGGACTCGATAAGACCAAAATTCTTAATGCTTTTAGACCTCATATATTTTTTGACGATCAAGATATTCATTTGGATCGAGCTTCTGGTACTATCCCGTCAGGAAAAGTTCCTTATTTATCTGATTCCAAATTGTCAAAAATATAGTTATCAAAAAATTATCGATTGAAAATATAGAATTCGCAACTCAGACTAAAAATAAAAAACTAATTTATCAAGAGACGAAATATTATGAAATGTTTCCTATTTAAACTTATCAGCTCACTTTTATTAATTTTATCAGCAATAAATATGGAGGTTGTCGGCAAAGAGTCATTAGCTTTAGGCTACTACTTGGGAGAAAAAAATCAATTAATAAAAGAAATAGCAACGCCTCGTTCCATTCTTAATTTTCAAGTAGGAGAGTGGCATGCTAGACCTGAACAAATTGAACGATATTTTTATAAACTAGCAGAACAATCTGACCGAATAAAAGTTGAGATTTATGCCCATAGCCATGAACAGCGTCCATTATTTTTAGCTTATATATCTTCGCCTGAAAACATTCATAATCTCGATAGCATTCGTGAAAATCATCTAAAAATGGGAAAAGACACCAATCGTCCTGCCGTTACATGGATGGGTTATAGCGTACATGGTAATGAAGCGAGCGGAAGTAACGCATCGATGCTTCTTGCCTATAAACTAACGGCAGCGACAGATAAAGAAACGTTAGAACAATTAAAAAATCAGATTATAATTATTGACCCTATGTTAAATCCTGATGGTCTAGCTCGGTTTGCGCATTGGGCAAATATGTATAAAAGTAAAATACCTAATAATGACCCAAATACCCAAGAGCATAATGAAAACTGGCCTCAAGGTCGCACTAATCATTATTGGTTTGATCTAAACCGTGATTGGTTATTATTGCAACATCCAGAATCTCAAGGAAGAGTGAAAATGTTCCATCATTGGAAGCCTAATGTTGTAACGGATTTTCATGAAATGGGAACTAATAGCACTTATTTTTTTCAGCCCGGTGTGGAATCTCGTCAAAATCCATTAACCTCAAAACAGAATTTTAATTTGACTCAAAAAATAGCAACCTATCATGCGAAAGCATTAGATGAAATTGGCAGTCTTTATTATAGTAAAGAAAGTTTCGATGATTTTTATTATGGAAAAGGTTCAACCTATCCGGATATTAATGGCGCAATAGGAATATTATTTGAACAGGCTTCTGCTCGTGGTCATGTTCAAGAATCAAAGCATGGATTAGTCACATTCCCTTTTGCTATTAAGAATCATCTAACTACTTCATTGTCTACGTTAAAAGCTGTTCAAGAAAATAGAAAAGCGCTACTTCAATACCAAAGTGATTTTATGAAAAAATCAGAATTGAACGCGAGAACACAAAAAATTCGGGCATATATCTATTCTAGCCAAGATGACTATCGATTGAGTGAATTTAACAAAATATTGGAAGGGCATAAGATTGATACTTATCCGCTAAAGAAAATAGTTGAAGTTGATGGAGTAGAGTACCAGCCAGAAAACTCTTTTATCATTCCTTTGAGACAGTCTCAATCATCTTTGATTACCGCAATGTTTGAGAAACGAACACATTTTAAGGACAATACTTTTTACGATGTATCTAGCTGGACAATGCCACTGGCGTTTGGATTTAATTTCACCGCACTGACACGTTCAGACTTTGATTTAGATTTGTATTCCGAAAAAGAGAGTGAAAAAAACTCTAGCAATAATATCATCTTTGAAGAGCCTGAAAGTAATGTGATCGCTATTTCTTTTCCATGGAAAAACTATGCTACAGCTAACCTACTTTCATTATGTTTGCAAAATGATATTAAAGTAAGAAGTGTTACTAAAAAATCAATTTTTAAAGGAAAAAATAGCCAAATAAACCTGTCACATGGTGATTTATTAATTCAGTTAAACAATCAATCACTTTCTAGAAAAGAACTGTACCAATTTCTATTACCAATGATTCAAAAGATGAATATCCAACCTGATTTTATTGTTTCCGGATTAGCTCTTTCTGGTAATGATTTTGGTAGCCCTAGCATTCCAAGAATAAAAACGATTAAACCAGTGTTAGTGACTGGATATGGTGTTAATCGTTATCAGGCTGGAGAAGTCTGGCATTTAATGGATCAAAGATTAGAACAACCTTTAAGTATGATGACTTTCAAAAAATTGGTTAATAATCATTTGGATGATTATACTCATATAATTTTGGTGGATGGTAAGTATTCTTCGGATGAAAAACTTGTAGCGAAGCTTAATAAGTGGTTACGTGCTGGTGGAATTTTAATCACTCAATCTAAAGCAACTCAATGGGTGACTGAAAGAGATTGGATTTCAAGTGTTGAAGCCAAGCTAGATATTACTCAAGATACTCAACAACCTTATTCGCAAGTAGATGAGAATAATTCACGGCATTATATTGGTGGAGCAATCGCGCAACTAAATATTGACTTAAGTCATCCATTAGCCTTTGGTTTAGATAGTTCAAAGCTGGCAGTTTTTAAACGAAGTCAGTTCTCATTAACTGAGCCTACGGAGGCTTTTGTTTCAATTGCTAGATTTGATAAAAAACCACTTGTAGCTGGTTATATATCCACTGAAAACCAAAAAAATCTTTCTGAAAAAACTAGTGTTTTGGTTCAAGGAATAGGTAAAGGAAAAATAATTGCCTTTAGTGATGATATGAACTTCCGTGGTTTTTGGCTAGGGACGAGTCGCGTATTTACCAATGCTTTATATTTTGGCGACATCATTTATGCCACTCAAAAAAGTAAAAAAGAAGATAATTCAAAACTATAAATGGCTTATTGCTAAAAAATCGTTCCAATTTATCCCTAATACTTTTATAAAGATAATAAATTTTTGACAGAATGATTTCAGTTTAATCAAAATGAGTAACAATGCCATTAGTCGCTTTCACAGAACTACCAACCTTTGAGCGTCTTCACTCAGAACATCATGATGTTCTGGATATTGATAGGGCGCAACAACAAGACATCAGAGAGCTTCATATAGGCTTGTTGAATATGATGCCAGATGCATCGTTAAAGGCAACTGAACGTCAATTTATGCGTCTTGTTGGTGATTGTAATCAGATCGTTCAGTTTTATGTGCATTTATTCACCATTCCCGAAATAAAACGCTCAACATCTGCTCAAGAATGGATCGATCAATATTATGAAGATTTCGAATCAATTAAAGCTCATGGTCTTGATGCACTCATCATTTCTGGCGCAAATCCAATTAGTAATGAGTTAAGCGAAGAAGTTTTTTGGCCAGGATTAACAAATGTGATTGACTGGGCGAAGGAAAATGTCACTTCGGTTTTGTGTGCCTGCCTAGCCACACATGCTGTCGTACAATATTTATATGATATTAGACGAACACCTTTAGCGCAAAAGACATGGGGTGTATTTGAGCATCGATTAACCAAAAAACAGCATCCACTGGTGAGGCATATGAATACGCGTTTTGATGTTCCACATTCTCGATATAATCAGCTTTCCAGTGACCAGATAAAAGAAAAAGGGTTGATTCCTCTGGCTTTAAGTGAAGAGGCTGATCTGCATTTAGCTGTGAGTTCCGATGGTTTTCGATTTGTTTTTTTTCAAGGTCACCCAGAATATGATGACTTAAGTTTGTTTAAAGAATACCAAAGAGAAGTGAGGCGATGGTTTGAGGATAAGCGTCTAGATTATCCTCCATATCCTAAGAATTATTTTAATAAGGTTCTACAAAAAATATTACTAGATTTTAAACTAGAAGTAACTCAAGCAAAGTCTAACAAGAAAATGTTTCCAAGTTGGAAGGATGAATTAATTTATGGACAACTGGATAATACTTGGAGAGATACCGCATTATCAATTTATAATAATTGGCTTGGATTGGTTTATCGGTTGACGAACAAAGATCCCAAAATTGCTTTTATGAAAGGTGTTGATGCTAACAATCCATTAAAAGAGATTTAAAGCTCTAGTGGGTAGAATAACATTAGTAGAAACTCTTTTTATTTCTTGGCATTCAGATGTTAGCTGAATAAACTCTAGATTTACCCAGTAAATTACCTAAGATGATTTATTAATGATCAGAGTCGTTTGAATACAACTCACCAGCTTCTACTTTAAAATCTAATCGGTTACCTCTGGGAGGTAACGGGCAGGTTGCAAAGGGCGTAATCGCACAGGGAGGGTTATAGGCATAATTGAAATTGATTACGGTTGTATCACTACCTTCTTTCGGCCAATCAACATCTAGGTATCTTCCTGCACCGTAAGTCGTTTCCTGCCCTGTTTCATCAGCAAACATGAGAGACATAGGGCCATCTTTTCCATAAGAGATTGCTTGTAATCGATGCTTTTCACCAGCATATTCAAACTCTAGCCAACCGGCTGAATCATTTTCTCTGACTGTGTCATATACCGTTGCGATATTTATCGTTTGCGGAGTCTCATGTTTTATTAGTTTGGCGGAAACAGTGAGAGTTTTAGAGTAGGGGTAAAAATGAGCACCAGAATATCTAGCTATACTTGGATTTTCTGTATTTTTTAAGCGAACTGCAAATCCACGTTCACGTTTTATTATATAAAAAGAATAGGAGCCTAAAGATACCACCGTTTCATTTAAAACTAATACTTGGCTTTCTATATCCTTATCACTTATTTTAATATTAGGATTTTTTCGTCTAAAAGTAACAATATCTTTGGAAATATTGACAATGCCAAAAAAATCGGGCGTTCCAGTTGGGAATTTGTGTTGATTAACTTTATTAGATCCTAACGTATTGTCTCCTTCATTTAACCAGTAAAGTCCTGCTAAGGATAACCAGCCATCCTTTGAACTTCGACCTTTTGAATAATCGTTAACCCAATTTTGCCATTTTTTTTTATCGGTAAATTGAATAGGTGATTCACTCGATTTCGGTCGGTCAGTTGTGGGTGTGTTAGGGGTTGAATTACATGAGGCTAATATCAAAATAACAAAAAGGTAAACTATATATTTCATTACGAACTCTTAGGTGACTTGTGGGCTCATACAAGCTATGAACCCAACTTAGAAATTATACCTAGTATACCCTAAACTTTTATATCTGGTAACTAACAGCCTTTTTGATTAATTTATCTTTACTAGAGCAAGATTTTACATCTTTGTAATTGAATACATAAATTTGATCTTTGTTATTCTCAAAGTTAGAAAAAATCAAAGTGACATGCTCACCATTTTCTAATGAGCGAAGTGTCGCGCCATAATCGCACAGTGTTGAAATGATTAAGTCAGACTTGTTTTTGTTTGATTGCTTTACCTTTGCAATTTTTTCATTTCGATATTCTTTCATTGATTTTTCGTATTGTTCCATTTTTTTGTTTAACGTTTTTATTTTTTCTTCGAGCTTGTTTTTTGTTGTCGCTAATTTTTTAGTATCAACCTCTTCACGTCTTGCTCGTCTTTCCATGTCTCTAATTGAGCGTTGGATATCTCGAACTTCTTCACGTTTATCGCGTTGTTCAACCCGCATATTTTCCATACTTTCTTGAAACTCTTGATATGCTTCAACTTGCTCTTCCCAGCCATGGTCGGAAAAAACATTTCCTGGGGCTCTTGGAGCTACAGGATCTACAGGTACGACAGGAGATTCAATGTTAGAAAATGAATGAGCTATCTCTGAAGTGATCGTACCTACTAATTGTCCGATGCCTTCACCAAATGCCTGCCAATCACTGGCATCGCCAAATTTAGATTGACTAAATCCAAAGGTAAATACCATGCCTTGTTTTGCTAAATAGGTTGAGTTAGTCGTTCTAGTTGAACCAGGGAATCGGTGGCGATTATTTTGTGCCTTTGATTCACTTATTGAGGTCTCAAAAATTTTACTCATGATTCGTAGTTCTTTTTCTGCGCGTGAGTAATCGGCAGCGATAGCGATTTGTGAAGTAAGCGCTAAACAACTAGCGATTGCTGATATTTTAAATGTTT
>JQIA01001931.1_pt1 | contig 11116 bp, 11 predicted proteins | sample 811431 | NCBI WGS metagenome assembly JQIA01 (sample SAMN02998118, study PRJNA258478) | marine sediment metagenome | biome: marine; feature: seafloor; material: sediment; isolation source: oil-polluted sediment collected from 3 locations (0.5 km, 0.7 km and 0.9 km)... | place: USA: Gulf of Mexico ... | reverse complement strand
AAAGGGGTATATCCGAACTCATGCCCTTTATTTTCCAGCTCTATTCCTATGGAGAAATCGTTGACATTTTCACGACCCGCCCAAGAACTTATACCCGCATGCCAAGCCCGATTTTTCTCATCCACAAGCTGATATAATTCGCCCGATTTGGTTATTAAATAATGACAACTTACTTCCGCTTTTTCATCACACAAACGACACAATGCATCGTCCAGCGTTTTCATACCCGTATAATGCATGACTATTGTATCCACCGCCACACCATCAGGTCGCTCATTATAATTAGGGGAGGGGAGGTGGAGCATTAACTATCTCCCATTTTTGTAACAGAAGGCTGTCTCCATACGATAACCGCAACACCCGTCATAATCAATGCACCACCAATGAACATGCTTTGTGTAAACACGTCATCAAATATCATTACGCCGAAAAAGCTCCCGAAAAACGGCACTAATAATGCAAACGGTGCAACGGAACTTACGGTATATTTATTGAGTAAATATTGCCACGCGATGTTTGCTAATAAAAGCGGAAAGATAGATGAAACAATCAAACATATAAAATCTATGCTTCGTGCGTTTTTTATCATCTCTATTGGAATGCCATCGGTAAAAAGCATAATAATAAATAGAAGAGGAAGGCTGAAAATAAGTCCCCAGCCAATTCTTGTAATAGGAGGAATGTCATGTAATTTTGCCTTTGAATAAACATTCATAATTGCCCAGAAGACAAAAGAGCAAATTAAAATACTAAACCCTATTATGTTATTTGAGACATTTGGCGTTCCTGCGAAAATAAAAACTCCGATGAAGGCTATCGCAAGTGCTAGGCTTCTTCTTGCTCCTAATTTATCTTTTAGAAATATTGAGCCTAGAATACATGAAAACGGCACTCCTGTTTGCCCGATAATAACCGTTGTGCTTACATCCATACCATATGAAAGAGCTATTATAAGTAGTGATAAATGCCCGAATCCAAATATAAAACCCATTAGTAGGGCTTCTTTTAATCTTCCTTTTGGAAGTTGGATGAATGGTAGTGCGAAGAGTGATGCTATTGCTACTCGTGCAACATTGAAGGTAAAAGGAGAGAAGCTAGTCAATGCAGTTTTTATAAGTGCGAAATTCCCACTCCATAAGAACATTATTGCTATCGCTAGTAGTATATCACGTTTTTTCATTCCTAGATTGTAGCGGATTTTAATTTTAAATAAAGAGCGATTACGGAATTGGTTAATTTTTCTAATGCTTGGCTTGTGAATTTCAACTTTTTTTAGATATTTGTGGTGGGTTTTTGATTATTTTTGATAAAAACCGCGTGACTACGCCCGCAATTCCGCGGTTTACACCTGAAAGTAGAAAAAGCTGCCTTTAGGGGTTGACTTGCGGTTACTTTTAAACTATAATTAGAAACATATCTAGTTATTAAACCTTAATAAGAAACTTTTCAATGTGCGTTGTTGCATATTGAAACTTAACTAATAGGAGATTTTTTATTTTAATCGTATGCTTTGCATACTAAAAACCCAAAAAAGGAGGGTTTATTTTAAGTAGTATCAGGTTGTTTTTTTGAAGTTTTTGATTTTAAAGTTAAAAATCCCAGTCCAATGGACGGGTAAAAGGAAAACGAAATGAAAAAGATACTTGCTGGTGCTGTTGTTGCTTCTTTGGTTTTGGCTTCTAATGCTTATTCTGCCGAAGAACCCACTCCACAGGAGTGTTTAGGAAAATTCGTCCGAGGAACTTATAAAGTAAGCGATCACAACGAAAGCACTGGAAAACGAAACAAGCTAGGTAAAAAAACGGGAACGGAAAGTGTTGCATATTTGAATGGGCTACCTTTGGAAAGTGCAGTTTGCACAGATCCAAACCGGATGACGTTCTTTTCTCGAAACTGGAATGACCAATATGTTGGGTTTACCTTCGTATTTTTGGGGGAACAACCACAACAGGCTACGCAACAGCCTTATCAGCAGGTTGGTAATTTTTATTACAACTAAGCTATGTTGTTCCCCATTATCAAGTGCTTTTACAGGCTTGCTAATGGGTGGCTTTTAAAGAAAAAAGAGGAGGGTGTTTAACACTCGCCTCTTTTTTTACGTCCGAAATACCATCCTTACGGAAGGTGAAGTTTCACAACAAGCTTTTTCTCAAATCAAAATAACGAGAAACATTTGCACTTCTGGCAAAATCCATTATTATCTCCACATGATAAAAGGAATACGATTTTTATTTTACGCATTGTTGACGGTGATTATCGCCGTTCTTTCCATTGGAAACAGAGGGAATATAACATTCACACTCTTTCCATTACCATTTGAATTCGCCCTACCAAAATACATGCTTATGCTGTCATTCCTACTTATGGGGATGATTTTAGGCGTTGTATTTTCATATACTCAGTTAATAAAACGCAAATCTGAAGGCAGAAAGTTAAAAAAGGAAGTTAAATTGTGGCAAGACAGGGTTAAAAATTCGGAGAATAAGGAAAGATGACCATCGCTTGCTCAAAATTTATAAAAAAATTACAGGATATACACTACGTTTTCCTAGTTAGTCTTTGCTGGAAATATGCAGAAGGTCAGCGTTGGAAAATGGTGCTGTTTCATATACTTTCTATGTGTGGAATTGTGAGTATTCTACTGCAAATGTATGTGTTTGGACGGAGTATTGGGACATTGCAAACCGCAGGGGATAATATTATTTCGGAATTAGCGTTTTGGTGTGGTGCATATATCGGATTGGAGTTACTATTCTGGGTATTTAACGCCCCATCACGGCTTTTGGAGCGGAAACTCGCGTTTTTCATTACGCAAAATTTCACCGAGGATTTATATACTAAAATCACGCATTTACCCATGGAATGGCATCAGAATAATCATTCGGGAGATGTGATAAATCGTGTAAAAAAAGCCACTAACGGATTGTATTTCTTCGCAGAGACTCAGTTTTTCCATATTCATAATACTACAATGTATATAGGCTCTCTGATCGCACTAATGCTTATAGATTTGCAAATAGGATTGTTGGTATTTGGAATTAGTATCGCGACGCTTTTTGCCATATCGAAATTTAATTTTTACCAAGCACGGCTAGAAAAAGAAACCAACGAACAGGAGCATTTTCTACACTCCGCTTTGTTTGATTATATAGGAAATATCTTTACGGTTATTACGCTACGTTTGGAGCAAACAACACTTGCAGAAGTATCCAAAAGATTTACCAAAATTTTCCCTCCGCTGAAAAAGAAAATATATGTCAACGAGCTGAAATGGTTCATGATGTGTTTGATTATGACTATACTAACGGCGGGTTCTATCCTGTTTTATGTATGGACGGCGACGGGTGTTATAATGGTAGCAACTGCTGTTTTGATATTCCAATATACATCAAGAATTAACCAAACTTTTGAACGATTTGCGGTTCATTATTCCGATTTAATGCGGCACTCAGTAGATGCAAAATCCGTTGATAATATCCTTGAGGCTTATGATAAAATAGACCATTCAAAAGAGGATATATCCATTGGTGATTGGGATACGATACGGCTCAATAATGTTAATTTTTCATACGAGGATGAGGAGCATCTTATTCATCAGCTGAAGGATATAAATATCAAACTGCAAAAGGGGAAGAAAATCGCATTGGTGGGGGAAAGTGGCTCGGGTAAATCCACACTTATGGCTTTAATGCGGGGATTATATTTTGCTGATAGTGCCGAGGTGCTGGTGGATGATACGTCATATGAGGGGTTATATCCATTATATCCAATATCAACACTGGTTCCTCAAGAACCAGAAGTATTTGAAAATACAATACGATACAATATCACGGCAGGTTTGGAATATAGCGAGGAAGAACTTCAGGAAGCTATAAAAGTTGCCTGTTTTGACGCTGTTTTGAAAACGCTACCAAAAGGGCTGGAAACCGATATACGAGAAAAAGGCGTAAATTTATCTGGTGGACAAAAACAACGGCTAGCATTGGCACGTGGTGTATTATCCGCTAAAAAACGGGATATTATTTTGCTAGATGAGCCGACAAGTAGTGTTGATTCCGCGAATGAACGGCAGATATACGAAAATCTTTTTGAATACTATAGCGAAAAGTGTATTATATCCTCTATTCATAGGCTTAATTTATTACCATCGTTTGACTATATATATGTGTTGGACGATGCTAGTTTGGTTGAGCAAGGCACATTTGATGAGCTAATTTCGGCGGATGGTGCGTTTAAAAAAACTTGGGATAAATACTCAAATGAAGCAAATACACTGTAAAATATGTGGGCTACGAACGCGGGAGGCAGTGCGGGCTTGTGCGGATGGTGGTGCTGATTTTATCGGCTTTGTGCTGTTTGAGAAATCTTCACGGAATATTTCGCCTGAAAAAATCCCCCCTTTATTGGCGGATTTGGAACATCCTAAAACTGTTGCGGTAATGGTTAATCCTACTGATGAATATATTGAAGCAATGCTGGAGCATTTTACTCCCGATTATATCCAGCTTCATGGTGATGAAACGCCTGAGCGGGTGCGGGAAGTTCAGAAATATGCGAAGGTGATTAAGGCGATTTCCGTTGCGAATAAGGCGGATATTGAGCGTGCGGTTGCGTATGAAGGGGTGGCGGATATGTTGCTATTTGATACGAAAGATACAAAGGAATATGGCGGAACGGGGCGGGCTTTTGATTGGGGATTGATTGCGGATTTTTCCTCCGATACGCCGTGGTTTTTATCAGGTGGGCTGAATATTGATAATATAAATGAGGCTATCCAAACGACTCATGCGAAGTATATTGATGTGTCATCAGGGGTTGAGAAAACAAAGGGCGTGAAGGATATTGCGAAGATAGAGGCGTTGCTGGAAAAGACAGGGTTAACAACTTTTTAACGAAATAAACCGATTTATGTTGATTTTCTAAAACAGGGGGAATATAATTGGTTTTTTAAATAAATTAGGAGTGTGCTATGAGTGATAATAGAATTAGTATGGCGACAGTGTTGAATGATTTTATTTGTCAAAAAATGCAAAAAATTCATGCGGAAATAGGGGCTGGATTAAAAGATATGATGCCAGCTACTCCGAAGTTTTTAGAAGATAGGGTGGCTACAAGAAATGCAAAAATGAAAGAAGTCGATGCAATGATAAAAGCACGTGAAGGTCGCGAAAATGGAGTTAGCCAAAGGTAGAAGTTAAGTTTAAATCCGATAAAAACGCCACACTAAAATCTTTCTCTGGAGTTGAGAACAAAAAAGGTATAAAAGATATACATCTAATAAATATTTTTTGCAAAAAACAAAAGAGAAACATAAATGACGGAACTACCAATACTTTCTGCCACGATATTTACGCCCATAATCGGGTTAATTGTGCTTCTTGTATTAACAAGTAATAACGACGAACGGGTCATCCAAAAATCCCGCTTTATCGCTCTTGCCACAACTATAATCACACTCGCACTATCACTCATAATATGGTGGAATTTTGACAACACCACCGCGGATTTTCAATTCACAGAACAACTCGCATGGTTTGGAAATCACAACATTAGCTACTTTATCGGGCTGGACGGCGTATCAATATATTTCGTAATTCTAACCGCATTCCTAATGCCACTATCCATACTCGCAAGTTGGAATATAAAAGACCGCATTCGTGAATACATGGCGTTATTTCTCGCACTAGAAACACTAATAATCGGTGCGTTTTGTGCATTAGACATAGTCTTATTCTACCTATTTTTCGAGGGAATGCTCGTCCCGATGTTCTTTATAATCGGAATGTGGGGTGGTAAACGGAAAGTCTACGCGGCGTTTAAGTTTTTCCTATATACCCTTGCGGGATCGGTGTTATTCCTAATAGCATTCCTATATATTTACGCACAAACTGGAACTACAGATATAACCGAGCTAATGACCCTCGTGCCACAATTTAGCCTTGAAGCACAAAAATGGTTATGGCTTGCATTTTTCGTATCATTTGCGGTAAAAATCCCGATGTGGCCTGTGCATACTTGGCTACCTGATGCCCATGTGGAAGCCCCAACCGCGGGTTCTGTAATACTAGCGGGTGTAATGATTAAAGTCGGAGCATATGGATTTATACGGCTATCCCTCCCGCTATTCCCCGAAGCCTCGCATTATTTCGCCAATTTCGTATTTGTGCTGAGTTTAATCGCGGTGATATATGCGTCATTAGTGGCGTTGGTTCAAACAGATATTAAAAAACTAATCGCCTATTCATCCATAGCCCATATGGGATTTATCACTATTGGAATATTCAGCTTTACGCATCAGGGAATCGAAGGTGCGGTTATTAAAATGATAAGCCACGGACTTATCTCGGGTGCGTTATTCCTATGTGTCGGCGTGATATACGAACGGACGAAAACACGGGAAATCGCACGATTTGGGGGCTTTGTTGAAACTATGCCTAAATATGCCATATTCTTTATGATATTTTCTATGGGAGCTATAGGATTACCGGGAACAAGTGGATTTGTCGGGGAATTTTTAGTTCTGGTCGGGGCGTTCTTGGCAAATAATTGGGTGCCTGCGATTTCATCAATTGGAATTGTGTTGGGTGCGGCGTATATGTTGCTGTTATATAGACATGTATTTTTTGGACGGCTGAGTGATGAATTTCGCACGGTGGGCGATTTAAACACACGGGAGAATATAATATTTATCCCGCTTGCTGTTATGATATTGGTGATGGGGCTATATCCTACGCCGTTTTTGGCGGATATGAATGCCTCGGTGGCGAATATAGTTCAGCAGGTGTTTATTAAATAATTTGGTATAAAATGACCGTAAAACATTTCATGGATGGTGGATATACGGTAATTAAGGAAGCCGATTACCTGCTTGCATTTGACCATGGAGATTTGGGATATTTATCCATTGCAGCACACGGACACGCCGATGCGTTGGCGATATGGTTGCATATAAATGGACAGCCCGTAATTATCGATGCGGGAACATATACATATAACGGCGAGCGAAAATGGCGGGATTATTTCCGCAGCACGACGGCACATAATACGCTTTGTATCAATGGCGAGAGTTCTAGTATTATGACGGGTGCGTTTAATTGGGGTGAGAAGGCACGGTGTGAGGTTTTGTCGTATGATGATGGCGATTGTTGGCATATCGAGGCATCGCATGATGGATATGTGAAACGATTTGGAGCGACGCATAGTCGGCGAATTGAGGCTGTGGGCGATGGTGTGAAAATCATAGATAAGCTTTCGGGATTGCTGAGTGCGGAGGCGGACGATGTGGCGATTTCGTTTTTAATTCATCCTGATTTGGATGTGGTGCGGGATGGTAGCGAGTGTATTATTTCCAAGGATAATACGGAGATTTTACGGATGGAAAATACGGCGAAATGTCGGATTATATGTGGTGATGAGGAGCCAATTGGCGGGTGGTATTCACCCTCGTTTGGAAAGAAAATCCCTGCGACGCAAGTTGTGTTTTATGGTGATATGGAATTTGAAACTGTGTTGCGGATTGTTTAAAAGAGAGCGAATTCCTTCCAGTAAAAAACTAACAAATGAGCGAGCAGTGTTGCATAAATACCCCATTTAGTCAACGATAAGATTCAAGATTTCGGTCAAATTTTTTAATATATTTCACCTATAGGTGAATGCTAACCAAATCGCCCACTAATATAATCCTCGGTTTTTTTGAATCTTGGATTAGTAAATATCTGCTTCGTGTCGCCATATTCCACAATTTCCCCCATATGAAAAAACGCCGTTTTCTGCGAAACACGAGCCGCCTGTTGCATAGAATGCGTAACGATAATAATCGTAAATGACTCCCGTAATTTCTCTATCAGCTCCTCAACCCGTGCAGTAGCAATCGGATCCAACGCAGAACATGGTTCATCCATTAAAATAACCTCAGGACTCACCGCGATAGTTCGTGCAATACATAGTCGTTGTTGCTGTCCACCAGATAATCCCGTTGCAGGTTCGTGTAATCTACCTGATACTTCCTGAAACAGCCCAGCTTCTTTCAGGCTTTTTTCCACGATATTTTTCAGCTCGTCATTTGATTTATAAAGCCCGTGAATACGGGGGCCATAGGCTACATTTTCAAATATAGATTTTGGAAACGGGTTTGGTTTTTGAAACACCATACCTATTTCCGTCCGCAACTCCACAACATCAGTTTCAGGACTATATATATCCTTGCCTTTGAATAGGATTTCACCTTTAGTGTGGCAGGTTTCTATAGTATCGTTCATGCGGTTGATGGAACGAAGGAAAGTTGATTTTCCGCATCCTGAAGGACCGATAAGAGCCGTTACGCTTTTTGGCTCAATATCTAGGCTGATGTTGTGTATTGCCTGCGTGCCGTCGTAGGATATATTTAAATTTTGAACTTTTATGCTCATGGTGCTTAGTTATAATAATTTTGACGCACTATAGTATACTTGAAATAAAAAAGAAACAGATATAGTAATTTATATAACTAAATGGATTATGAAATATGACACATTCGGAAACAGGTATTATCTCGTGGCTTAAACCAATCGAAGCAGGCTTTCAAAGTGCCGTTGATTGGGTATTTCAAAACATATTCTTCTACGAAATATGCGGGTTTCCGATAATAGTTTTATGGCTAATTACAGCCGCGGTATTCTTTACTTTCCGACTTGGATTCATCAATATCCGCCTGTTTAAACACGGTATAAAAGTCATCGCGGGAAAATATTCCTCACCCGATGATCCGGGAGAAGTAACCCATTTTCAAGCATTTACCGCCGCCGTATCCGCAACAGTAGGACTGGGAAATATCGCAGGTGTCGCCGTTGTATCAATTGTTGTATTGTTCACTGATTTTCCTAGGCGGAATGATAAAACTGGAGGTGGTGCTGAATTTCACCGATATGCTTGTTTTCGCGATGTCCATTCCTAATATTATATGTTTGTATATGATGCAGGGTATTATACGAAAAGAGTTGAAGAGATATATTACGAAACTTAAAGCTGGCGATTTCGAGAGAAAATAACTGTGTAAAACAGCTTGACTAATTGTTAATAAAAGCTTAAAATACCCCTGTCTTTTAATGGTTATTGGGAATGGTAATAGAAAAACAGTTTGAAAGTATTCTTTATGTCGGCTATGAAAACAGGGATTTTCCCATGCTTATTCAAAGCTGGTTAAAGAGGTGTTTCAATGATGATAAAGATAGATTTCTTAGAGAAACGTTTCTATCAGAACTTCTTACAATGGATGAATTGGATGGAATATTGTTCAATAAAATAAAAATCCATGCAAAAAAGATTCATGCAATAGCAGCTATAATACCGCAAGATATAGCGACATATACGGTATGCAAAAACAAATCAAATAATTTTATAAAAGAGTATTCTCAAAATATCGCGGATGATAAAATAGAAGCAAAATTATCCGCGTTTAGGGAAAAACATCTGACTTATATTGTTGAAAATCATACGAATATAACGATAAAAGAACAGTCTAAAGAAAGCTTGAATTTTATATCTCTCTTAGAGAAAAAATTTTCAGATACTTTTTTAAAAACCCATGAAAAATATAAAAAAGATTTTAATTTTGATAAAATCATATCTCATTTATCAAAATCCTTGCATATCACAGAACAGCAATTTTATGGATATGAGGAAATGAAAAATCCTGAAGGAGCTGCGTTGGACTTAGCAACGATACTAGATTTAGAGGAAAAAGAAGCCGATATTTATACAGATTTAGCAACGACGTGCTGGTTAGAGGCTAACAATAGAAAGAATGAATTTTTATATGGAGAAACTTCATTTGCAAGATGTATGAAATTTTTAAGACATACCGAAGGAAAAAGACAAAGAGATTTAGGCGTTTATTTTTCACCTATTGAAAAAAACTTATATGTTTCAATAAATAACGATTTTCCAAAATGGAAACGAATTTTTTATTTAAGTGATAGAAGTTTGAATATGTTAAAAAAAGCTTCGCTCTGTTCAAAAGATTTAGTTAAAGAAAACAACAGAAGAAAATTCAACCCTCTAATTGAAGAATTTCATGAGTATGGTTTAACATTTGAAAAGTTTTTTAAAATGTGCTTCATGCAAACAAACTTATATGACAAAAAACCTAAAACAATTATTCATAATATAAAAACTTTGTATGAGTATTTTAAAGAGAAAGGCTTAACTACAGAAAAATGCATACAAGCGTCGATAAAAAAACCAGCATTACCTACTCAAAAACCTGAAACGATGATTCGCAATATAGAAACTGTATATGATAATTTCAAAAATAAAGGCTTAAAGATAGAAGTTTTTTTAGAAGCAGCTGTTAAAAATCCACAATTATTTTATCAAAACCCTAAAACGATTATAAAACATATAGAAATACTTTTTGTTTCGTATCATCAATATGCACTTAATAATGAAGAAAAAGTTACAAATGCAGAAATCCTTCAGAAAATTTTAGATAGACCAATGGTAATTTCATTTTCTACAGAACATTTGTTTTTCAGGCGTTTAATGTGTTCAATTATTAAACCTTTATACATATCAAATATTTCAGATACTAAAAAAAATGTAGGCACGATTGTATCAAACTACCTGCAAAAATTACCTGAAGAATGCAGTTGGCAAATAGAGCTTTTTCAAGATGCTGCAAGAGACGCGGGAATAAAATTAGAACGATAAATTATCCCATAAAAACCTCTATAAACAAATGCAATCTATGCTATACTCACGCACGATATGACAAAAACGCCCCTATTAGATGCTATAAAAATACCCGCCGATTGTAAAAAATTATCGCTCGATGAGTTGGATAATCTCGCACAGGAAATCCGCGATGATATGATTACCGCTGTTTCAAAAACAGGCGGACATCTCGGGGCGAGCCTCGGTGTAGTAGAACTTACCATCGCACTGCATTACGTATTCAATACGCCCGATGATAAAATAATTTGGGATGTTGGACATCAATCATATCCGCATAAAATCCTAACTGGACGACGCGAAGGAATGAAAAAACTCCGTCAAGTAGGCGGAACTTCTGGTTTTACCAAACGAAGCGAAAGTGAATACGATCCGTTCGGTGCAGGACATAGCTCCACATCAATTTCAT
>JQIA01001930.1_pt1 | contig 11119 bp, 10 predicted proteins | sample 811431 | NCBI WGS metagenome assembly JQIA01 (sample SAMN02998118, study PRJNA258478) | marine sediment metagenome | biome: marine; feature: seafloor; material: sediment; isolation source: oil-polluted sediment collected from 3 locations (0.5 km, 0.7 km and 0.9 km)... | place: USA: Gulf of Mexico ... | reverse complement strand
CGATCTGCTGGAGCTTATTTCTTCTCAAATTCTAAGGGATCGTTAAATCGAAGAAATTCATCATTTGAAATTAATTCTGCGGATATCACAAAAATTCAGATATCTACTCCAAATGAAAAACTATTGCTGGAGAAACAGCAAAATCAGTGGAAAGTAAATAGTAAGTATAAAGCAATTGATAAAAGTATTGAGAATTTCTTACTTGCCATTAATAGAATTGCAGTTACAGCACCAGCATCAAATGCTGAAAAAGAGCAGGTTGCTTCAATTTTAGCTGTCGATGGTTTAGTTGTAGAGGTTTTTAAGAAGAATAAAACGATAAAGAAATATTATGTAAGTAAACCTTCAATGAATAAGGATAAAACTTATATGATGATGCATAATTCTTCAGAACCATTTGTAGTCCGAATACCTTCATTTAAGGGTTTAGTAGCCGATTTATTTATTATCGATGAAAATTACTGGAGAGATAAAACAGTTTTTAATTATCATCCTCAAAGCATAAGTAGTATTGTCGTAGAATATCCTGAACACATGTCAAAATCTTTTAAAGCTATAAATTACAACAATGGCACTTTTGCTATTCAAAATCTTGAGACCAAAGCTTTTGTTGATGATTTTAATGTTGAGAAATTAGCTAGATATTTTACTTATTTTCAGAGAATTGTATTCGATGGTATTGTAAAGGATAAAGGGAAAGTAGAAATTGATTCTGTATTTAACTCTATTCCATTTTGTATTATTACAGTGGAAGATATTCAAGGTGTATCAAATAAAATTACAACATTTAGAAAACCCTCGGTAAATGGTATTGATGAGTTTGGTCAAAAAATTAAGTTTGATTATGATATGGCTTACGCATCTTTAAACAATAATAAAGAACTCGTGACAATTCAATATTACATTATTGATCTTTTATTAAAAGAAATTGATTATTTTCGCTAACATAAAAATCACGGGAACTTATTGTCTCCTTGGGTTTTTTTTCGTATTATTGATAATTAATTTTGAAGGCCAAAGAAGCTAGAATCATAAAAATTTTAAAATAGATACAGATGAAGTTTGTTATTTCCAGTACAGAATTATTAAGTCATTTGCAGGCAATTAGTAGAGTTATTAGTAACAAAAATACATTGCCAATTCTTGATAATTTTCTTTTCCAGTTATCTGAAAACGAATTGAAAATTACTGCATCAGATTTAGAAACTACTTTAATCACCACAATTTCATTGGAAAATGTTACTGATGAAGGTAGTATTGCTATTCCGGCAAGAATAATTACTGATACATTAAAAGAGTTCCCTGACCAACCACTTACATTTGATATAAATACTGAAACTTTTGGAGTTGTTATTACAACAGAAAATGGAAAGTATAATGTAGTTGGTTTAAACGGTGAAGATTTTCCACAGTTACCAGTTATTAAGGACGATCAGAAAACATCAATTAGTTTAACTGCTGATGTTTTATTAAGTGGAATTACAAAAACTTTATTTGCTACAGCAGATGATGAGCTTCGACCTGTTATGAATGGTATATTTATAGAACTTGCTACAGATAGTATGACTTTTGTTGCTTCTGATGCACATAAATTGGTGCGTTATAAACGATTAGATGTTAAAGCTGATCAGGAATCAACATTCATTTTTCCTAAGAAACCAGCATCATTATTAAAATCAATTCTTCCTAAAGAGGAAAATGATGTGCAGATTGAGTTTGATGATAAAAATGCATTTTTCACATTATCGAATTATAAATTAGTTTCAAGATTGGTTGAAGGTAATTATCCAAGTTATAATTCAGTTATCCCAACAAATAACCCAAATAAACTTACAATTGATAGATTGGAATTATACAATGCTTTAAAGCGTGTTGCGTTATTCTCAAATCAAGCAAGTAACTTAGTTAAGCTAGAATTAAAAGGAAATCAACTAAATGTTTCTGCACAAGATATTGATTTTTCAATTTCTGCAAACGAACGTTTAAATTGCCAATATGAAGGTGATGATATGGAAATTGGTTTTAAATCATCATTTTTAATTGAGATTTTATCGAATATTGCATCAAGTGATGTATTAGTTGAGTTGTCGGATCCTTCACGTGCAGGAATTTTATTCCCAGCAGAAAAAGAAAACACCGACGAAGACGTGTTGATGCTATTAATGCCTATGATGATTAATGTATAATATTATATAAATTGATAATTTAAAAGAGTTTCATATGAAACTCTTTTTTTTATAAGAAAGAAATAAATTCGTAATAATGGAATTAAATTTAAAAAAGCCAATTGTATTTTTCGATTTAGAAACAACCGGAATCGATGTTGTAAAAGATAGAATTGTGGAGATTTCTCTTCATAAGGTATTCCCTGATGGAAAGGAAGAAACGAAAACAATGCGAGTAAATCCTGAAATGCCAATTCCAAAACAGTCGTCCGAGATTCATGGAATCTATGATGAAGATATAAAAGATGAACCAACTTTTAGTCTTATTGCTAGAGACGTAGCAAAATATATTGAAGGATGTGATTTGGCAGGTTATAACTCTAATAAATTTGACATTCCATTGTTGGCAGAAGAATTTTTAAGAGTTGATCTTGATGTGGATATGAAAAAACATCGCTTTGTTGATGTGCAAGTAATTTTTCATAAAATGGAGCAACGAACATTAAGTGCTGCATATAAATTCTATTGTCAGAAGAATTTAGATAATGCGCATAGTGCCGAAGCCGATACAATTGCAACATACGAAATTTTGAAATCTCAGCTTGAAAGATATGATGATTTAACAAATGATATTGATGAACTTTCTAAATTCTCATCTCATAATAAAAATGCAGATTTTGCTGGGAGAATTGTTTTTAACGATAAAGATCAAGAAGTATTTAATTTTGGAAAATATAAAGGACAATCTGTTGAATCTGTATTGGAAAAAGATCAAGGATATTTTAGTTGGATGCTTAACAGTGATTTTCCATTATATACTAAGAAGGTACTTACAGCAATTAAGTTACGTAATTTTAATAAATAAACGAATTGTCATTCCTACAAAAGCAGGAATCTGAATGAGAGTGATAAAGTTTTAAATTGTAATTTCTAAAAAGTATTAAAATGAAAATAATAGCTATAGGTAGAAATTATATTAATCATGCAAAAGAGCTAAATAACCCAGTACCAAAAGAACCTATATTCTTTTTAATGCCAGATTCTGCATTATTGCGCAGCAATAGACCTTTTTTTTATCCTGATTTCTCCAATGATATTCACTATGAAGTTGAGATTATTGTTAAAATTAGTCGATTAGGAAAAAATGTTGCATCAAAATTTGCTCACCGTTATTATAATGAAATTGGGATTGGAATAGATTTCACCGCACGTGATTTACAACAAAAGTGTAAAGAAAAAGGATTGCCTTGGGAAATTGCAAAATCATTTGATGGAGCAGCTGCGATTAGTGATTTTGTAAGTTTAGAAAAAACGGGAGATATAGATAATATTAATTTCAGATTGGAGTTAAACGGTAAAGAGGTTCAAAAAGGAAATACAGGAGATATGATTTTTAAAGTTGATTCCTTAATTGAGCATGTTTCTCAGTATATGACAATCAAAATTGGTGATTATATGTATACAGGCACTCCTTCAGGTGTTGGCCCGATAAAGATAGGAGATAGGCTAGTAGCTTATATCGAAGATGAAAAAATGATGGATTTTATTATCAAGTAATTTCCTTATTTAATTCCTCAAAAAACTTTCGTGTTATTAAATATCTGGATTTATGATTTGTAAATAAATCAGGGTAAATCTTAAAATCTTTCTCGAAATTTAGGAATCGTTTATCTAAGTTTTCTAAAACTAGTTTAGGTAATTCATTAATACTTATTCCTCGCATTAAATATATCTCTGTATATCTTATAACGCCTATGTTTCCAAAAGCATCAAGATCATCAGCAATACTTAGTATAGATAATATAGAATCTGCTTGACTCTTTGTTTTATACTCCTTATCATCGTGTTTTTCAATGGAATTAAGTATTTCTTCGAAATTTTCAGGTTTGTTCAGATTGCTGTTTTCAAAATAATTAAAACAAATATCTCTACTTTCTCTACCATGATTCTTATTTGGTGTTATCGATAGACCTGTGTCATGAAAAAGGGATGCGATTAGACAAGATTCTACCGTATTGTATGATATATCTTTTATATTATTTAAAGCGTCAAGGATTGTTTTGGAATATTCCCATACTCTCATATGATGTGTATGATCATGAGAAGATATGTTTTTATCTTCGAAAAGATACTTGCAATTATTATAAAGAGGCAATAGTAGCTTTTGCTCCGCTTTGTGAATTTTATCTTTTAATCTTTCCATTTTTACAAAAAAAAAATAGACTATAAATAAAAAAGCAGAAAAGATAACTTTTCTGCTTTTTTAAGGAATTTTTCAATCTTAATTTTGAGATTGTGTTTCATCGGTCATTTTGATAGCCATATCTAATATTGTAGTATCATCAATTGTTACAACTCCTCCATCAGGACCTTGTCCAAAATGGATTCCTACAGATTCTCCTTCACTGTAATTTGTACCTCCGAAATAATTCCTAACCGTTTCCTCATTCATGTTTAAATTACCAGCAATTCTTCTGATAGCACCATGAGGTAATCGATCTTTGATTTTGCGTAACTCGTTGAATGTTAATGTCATAACAGTATATTTTTTAGGTTAGACATGAATTATAAAAGTACAATTATTTGGGCGGAGAAAAAAATTTATATAAAGTTTAAAAACGTATTTAATGAATTTTAACATTAAATATTGATGGAATTTGGGTCTCTAACGATGTACACATCATAGTCTCCTAAAAATGAAAATCCAAGTTTTTTATAAATTTCAATTGCTTTTTTATTGCTTTGATTTACCTCTAATTTAATTTGATAATTTTTCTCTTTGGCAAATTTTAATGATTCCTTAGTAAGTAGTTTTCCAAACCCTTGATTTTGATAGTTTAATTTTACACCTATATGATGTAAATGAATTCGTCTGCCATCAAATGTCATCCATGAAGAACCAAATATTTCTTTTGTATCAGTATTCTCTAAAATAATAAGTTTTCCGCCAAGATTAATGCTTTGTTCTATAATTTGTAAGTTATCACCACGATTTGTGCCTCCTAATCCTGTATTTTGCCATAGCTCATTGAGCTTGTCAAAATCAGCATTATTATAATCTCTAATAATATAACTTGTCATTTCCCATATTTTAGCTGGCAGTCTTTAGCTATTGAATTTTAAAAAATGTTTTTTCTAAAAGCTAATGGCAAATAGCTAAAAGCTTTTTTAATCTGCTCGCATTACATAAATCTGTCCTGATCTATAATCAAGAACTTTTACTTTTTGGCCTTTGTCAATGTATCCTATTTCTGACATTGCATCATATATTTCTTCGTTAATTTCCACCTTGCCACTTGGTCTTAAATCAGTAGAAGCTATTCCAATACTACCAATTAGCTCCTTGTTTTTGCCTTCAACCCCAATAAAACCATCTTCTTTTTTCTGTGTTGAGTTTAATACGATCCAAGAGAATCTTTGGGAAGCAAACATTCTTTTGCTTAAATATAGAGACAGTATAAGCGATAAGAAAATAGATATGGAAACAATAACAAATGACCTTAGTACTACTAGTACAGCTTCTGTAGCATGGAATTCAAATTCGAAGATAATATTATCAACCATAGAGAGAATTAATCCTGTCAAGGCTAAAATTAATCCACTGATACCTGCAATTCCAAATCCGGGAATAACAAAAATTTCTAATATTATTAGGATTAATCCAACAGCAAAAATTACCATTTCCCAGTTTTCTGCTAAGCCTTCTAAATAAAGTGGAGCAAAATATAATATAGCTGCTAAAATAGCTGCTCCCAGAGGAAATCCTATCCCAGGGCTTTGTAACTCAAAGTATATACCTCCAACTAACATCATAATTAGGATGCCTTGTAAAACTGGACTTAAAAGCAAACCTATCAAATTCTCTAATTTTGTAGCTTCATATTTGCTAATTTCATAGTTATCTATTTCGGCATGTTTTAACAATTCTTTCATGTCTTGAACAATTGCTTCGCAATATCCATTTTCTAAGGCTTCATTAGCTGTGAATGCTACAATCTGCCCTGTATCACTAACACTTTCAATAAATATTCTTGGATCAACCATTGCTTCAGCAATTTTAGGATCGCGTCGCCATTTAATAATTGTATCGCCTACTTCTGTTACAACTGTATCTTTACCATGAGCTTCTGCAGTTGCACGCATTGTAGATCTCATATATGATTGATATTTTTCAGGCATTATTTTTCCTGTTTGGTCAACAACAGAAGCAGAGCCAATTTTAGCTCCAGTTTTCATGTAAATTCTATCTGCAGCAATTGAAATAAGGGCTCCAGCAGAGGCTGCATTATTCACAATATAAACATATACAGGAATTGAGCTATTTAATATTTTTGTGCGAATAGAATCTGCCATATTTACCATTCCACCATAGGTATTGACATTAATAATAATGTAATCAGCATTAGAATTTTTGGCTTCTTCAAAACTTTTCATTGTTTTACGCCACATTCCCGGATCAATATCTTTGTTAATATCAAATACAAAAACATTAGTTTTTAACGTGTCATGGACTTGTATACTATCGTTTTGTGCAAAAAGCATTGAGCTTTGCAAAATTATTATTGAAATTATTAATAGTGTTTTGATATTTTTCATGTTTATTTTTTTAGAGCCAAAATAATTATTAATATATTTTATAAAATTTCATTTGAATATTTTAGGAATAAATCCATACCTTTTATTTTTAAGTTATCCATATGATAATCAATATTATTTTCAAGATATGATTTTGGGTTTATATGATCTGACATCATAGAAAAGTCGTAAGTATTAATTACTTCATCAATATGATTTATACCATTTAGTAATGCTGAGTTGAACTCTTTCTTAAAGTTATCACCTAGGTTTTTATTACTAACCCAAGCAGCAAAAACAAAAGGTAAATTCGTGTTTTTTATCCATTCTTCAGCAAGGTCATAAACATATGGGAACTTGTCAACAACTGCAAGAGCTTTATCTCCAATTATAACAGCAGCTTCATTTTCTTTAATTCTATTTTCAAAACCTTCGCTTGTATCTGTCCATTTCACATTAATTTTCCAAAATCTCTCCGCAAGAATTCGAGTTAACATTACCGATGATCTTGAATGATAATCTAGATAGATGGTTTCAATCTCATTTAAAGGTTTAAATGATGCCAAAATTACAGACTGTACAGGTCCTGAAGCTCCAATACAGTAATCCGAAATAATTTCATAATTATTAAGTTTAGGAATTACTGCTACTGGGATTAAGCCTAAATCAACTTTGTTGTCTAAAAGTTTTTGTGCACAAACAGAAGGAATATCTTTTGAAAGATCTATATGCTTTATAATTTTACTGTTTTCAATTCCATATATAAATGGGAAGGTATTAGTATATGATACCGCAGAGATTCTAATTTTTGTCATTTTTGTAAAATTAAGCTAAACAAATATACAATTGCTCTTAATATTATAATAGTAAAGTAAATTGTTTTTGTTTATTTTGTAGTTGATTTTATTTGTACCTGTAATATCAATTTATTTTAAAAATTACCAACATGAGCATTACTACATTAACTGCGATATCACCAATAGATGGACGTTATAGAACGAAAGTAGATGAATTAGGGAAATACTTTTCTGAATTTGGATTGATAAAATATAGGGTCTTAGTTGAAATTGAATATTTTATTGCTCTGTGCGAATTAGCTATTCCTCAATTATCTAGTTTTGATAAGAAGTTTTATGGCAATTTACGTGCTCTATATACAAATTTCAACACAGATGATGCACAGAAAATTAAAGATATTGAGAAAGTAACAAATCATGATGTTAAGGCTGTTGAGTATTTTTTAAAAGAAAAATTCGATGATTTGAGTCTTGAGAAATATAAAGAATTTATTCATTTTGGATTAACTTCTCAAGATGTAAATAATACTGCAACTCCTTATTCATTAAGAGATGCTGTTGAGAATGTTTATTATCCTGTTTATGAAGAACTATTAGCTAAATTAAAATCCTTAGCTGAGGATTGGAATGATATTTCTATGTTGGCTAGAACTCATGGACAACCTGCATCTCCAACTCGTTTAGGAAAAGAAATTAGTGTTTTTGTTGTACGACTAGAAAAACAAATGGAGCAACTTAAATCAATTCCTTTTTCTGCAAAATTTGGTGGTGCAACAGGTAATTTTAACGCTCATCATGTTGCATATCCTGAGATTGATTGGAATAAATTCGGAAATAATTTTGTTAACAATACTTTAAACTTGAACCGTTCTGAGCCAACAACTCAAATTGAGCATTACGATAATATAGCAGCTACTTTTGATGCAATGAAAAGAATTAATAATATTCTTATTGATTTGTCTCGCGATTTTTGGACTTATATTTCAATGAATTATTTTAAACAAAAAGTAGTGAAAGGTGAAGTAGGTTCCTCCGCAATGCCACATAAAGTAAATCCAATTGATTATGAAAATGCGGAAGGTAATTTAGGTATTGCAAATGCAATGAATGAACATTTCGCAGCAAAACTACCAATTTCAAGATTACAACGAGATCTTACAGATTCTACCGTTTTAAGAAATATTGGGATGCCAATTGCACATTCAATAGTTGCTATTAAATCTCTACTTAAGGGTTTGGGTAAAGTAATTGTAAATGAAACAGCAATAAAAGCTGATTTAGAAGAAAACTGGGCTGTTGTTGCTGAAGCAATTCAAACTGTATTACGTCGAGAGGCATATCCAAAGCCATATGAAGCCTTAAAGGATTTAACACGAACAGGTGATAAAATTACTAAAACGAGTATTCATCAATTTATTGATAATTTAAATCTCAATGTAGAGCTTAAAACAGAATTGAAGAAAATTACTCCATTTAATTATACAGGAATTTAATTCTAATACCGTAATAAGACCAATAAAATAAAGTGTTTGATTCAGAAAGTCCAAATTTGAGACTTGTGATGTTTTAGAAGTGGGAGTTTACTTTTGTAAATGACCAATTATAGAATGAGTGTAACGAAAAAGTCGGATTTTATGTGCAAGCACTATCTAAATTTGTTTTACCTTTGGTTTAAACCGAAGGTAAAATTGTTTATATGAACAAATTTTTCTCAATTCTAAAATATTTAATACCTTATTGGTTTACTGCACTTTTAAGCATTGTCTTTAATTTATTAGCTGCTATTTTTTCGGTAATTTCATTTACTATGGTAATTCCATTTTTGGGATTATTATTTTCTGCTCAAGAGTTTGTGCCAAACGCTGTGAATTTTGATTTGTCTGTAGAAGCTATTCGTCATAATTTTAACTACTACTTAGGACAAGTTGTTAGTGATAAAGGACAAATTGAAGCATTGTTTTTAATTATTTTAATTGTTTTTATATCTACAGTTCTAAAAAGTATATGCTTATATATAGGTAAGCTTTTTGTGATGAATATAAGAATTGGTGTTGTTAAAGATGTTCGGAATAATTTATTAAATAAAATATTGAATTTTGATTTAAGTTATTTCTCTGATGAAAAACGTGGCGATATTATTTCAAAGATGATCGTTGATGTGAAAGAAATTGAGATTTCAATCATTTCTTCACTTGAAATACTTTTCAAAGATCCAGTTCTGATTTCAGTATATTTATTAGTGTTGCTATCCATGTCTTCCGAACTTACTTTAATTGTGGTGTTAATATTCCCATTAACTGCGTTGATAATAGGGCAATTAGGGAAGAGCTTAAAGAAAAATACAATTCGAGGATTACAGAGAATGGGCGCCTTGGTTGGTGTGCTTGAAGAAACTTTATCAGGAATAAAAATTATTAAAGCATTCGGCGCAGAAAGTTTAGTCGAAAATCGATTTAAGAAATTGAATCAAAATTATAGTAATCTGTTTAAAAATGTTTGGAGAAGAAGAACACTTGCAAACCCTTTAAGTGATATATTAACGACAATATCTATTTTGCTAATTATGTGGTTTGGAGGCAAGATGGTACTAAATTCTGATGGAAATTTTTCCTCTCAAATATTTATTGGTTATCTGGCTGTATTTACGCAAATTGTTAGCCCTGTAAGATCATTCTCGGGTGCTTATTATAATGTAATAAAAGGAATGGCTTCTGTAGAAAGGATTAACACAATATTATTACATGAATTTAAAATTGCGAATAAACCAAATGCAATTAAACTAAACGAACTTAATAACAGAATAGAATTTAAGGATATTGGTTTTGCATATGAAGAGGACTCAAAGCTTATTCTAAATGGAGTAAATTTTGCAATTAAAAAAGGACAGTCTGTTGCATTAGTTGGTCATTCAGGTTCGGGTAAATCAACTATTGTGGATTTGATCCCTCGTTTTTTTGATCCTATTGAAGGGGAAGTATTAATTGATGGGATTTCACTTAAAGAATATGATATTGATTCTTTAAGAAAACAATTTGGCTATGTAAATCAGGAGCCAATATTATTTAACGAGACAATTTACAATAACATACTTTTTGGAAATCTTGATGCAAGTGAGGAACAGGTTTTAGAAGCAGCCAGACTATCTTTTGCACATGATTTTATTATTGAAAAGGATTTGGCATACCATACAAATCTAGGTGAGGATGGAGGTAAATTGTCTTTGGGTGAAAAGCAGCGAATTAGTATTGCAAGAGCCATATTGAAGAATGCCCCAATTTTAATTCTTGATGAAGCAACATCCGCATTGGATCTTGAAACAGAATTAATAGTGAGAAAAGCCTTAAGATATCTTATGAAAGATAAAACTACAATTGTTATTGCACACAGATTGTCAACAATTAAAAGTGTAGATAAGATTTTGGTAGTTGATCAAGGGAAGATTGTTGAGCAAGGTACTCACGAAGAATTGCTGAACTTAAATAAGCATTATAAGAAACTAACGCAATTTGAATTTTTATAAAAAAAAGCAACTCTTTACGAGTTGCTTTTTTCTTCTGGCGGAGAAAGAGGGATTCGAACCCC
>JQIA01001929.1_pt1 | contig 11124 bp, 11 predicted proteins | sample 811431 | NCBI WGS metagenome assembly JQIA01 (sample SAMN02998118, study PRJNA258478) | marine sediment metagenome | biome: marine; feature: seafloor; material: sediment; isolation source: oil-polluted sediment collected from 3 locations (0.5 km, 0.7 km and 0.9 km)... | place: USA: Gulf of Mexico ... | reverse complement strand
TTGCTGTATCCTTTAGGTTGCCATTCTTCTAACAATTCAGTCAATTGTTCACTACAACTTACTTGATTATAGTTGCCAAAATTGAAATCTGTTAATTTTCCATCAAAAAAGCGAGGGACTTCTGATTTTATCGAATGAGCCTCAAATAACAGCGCTATTCCATGTTCTTTTTTCATCAATTCTAAGCACTTTTCAACTTCAGAATGATAGGGTTGCCAGTATTTGATAACCCGCTCTTTAATTTCTTTATCGGAAGGTTTTTGCAAAGTATAAATTGCTTTTTTGCCAAACGTCGTGGTTGGACAAAGCTCCGTAGTATCTTGTCCAGGATAAAGCGACAAATTATCCTTAGGTCTATTTAAATCGATAACATAACGACTATATTTCGGGTTAATTATCCAAGCCCCTTCAGTAACAGCAAAATCATATAGCTTATCGAGATACCAATCTGTATCAACCATTTTCAGAGCGTCCTCCGTCATCGTCTCAGCAATCGATTCAGGAATTTCCATACCGTTATGTGGCATGGAAACAAGTATAGGGAGACTCCCTTTGATTAAATTATAAGAATTTTTTGTCATTAAGTTAAATCTATTAAAATATTACTAATAATGAACAATATTACGGTGATTAGCGGCAGTTTAAAAGATATAATATTCTGTAAGAAATAATGAGCCTAATTGGAACAATCAATGCCTAGTAATGATCCCCGTATCGATCGATCTCGCGTTATTAAATCCCCTACTGGTACTAAGCTAAACGCAAAATCTTGGCTTACAGAAGCCCCGCTTCGAATGTTGATGAATAATCTTGATCCCGAAGTAGCGGAAAACCCGACCGCTTTAGTGGTTTATGGTGGAATTGGGCGCGCAGCAAGAGATTGGCAAAGTTATGACAAAATAGTAGAAACATTAAAGCAGCTAGAAAATGATGAAACGCTTTTAGTGCAATCTGGCAAACCTGTCGGTGTTTTTAAGACTCACGCCGATGCTCCTCGCGTATTGATAGCTAATTCAAATTTGGTTCCCCATTGGGCAAACTGGGAGCATTTCAACGAACTCGATAAAAAAGGATTAATGATGTATGGCCAAATGACGGCAGGTTCTTGGATTTATATTGGCAGTCAAGGAATTGTTCAAGGCACTTATGAGACCTTTGTAGAAGCTGGGCGACAGCACTTTAATGGTGAAACCAAAGGCAAATGGGTTTTAACAGGGGGTCTTGGTGGTATGGGAGGCGCTCAGCCATTAGCCGCAGCAATGGCTGGCTATTGCATGATTGCCGTTGAGTGTGATGAAACAAGGATTGATTTTAGAATAGAAACTCGCTATTTAGACAAAAAAGCCACCAGTATTGATGAAGCATTAGACTTGTTAAATAAGGCGCTCGAAGCTGGTGAAGCAATCTCTATAGGTTTACTTGGAAACGCCGCTGAAATATTCCCAGAGTTATATAAACGTGGCGTTCGCCCTGATATAGTAACCGATCAAACTTCAGCTCATGATCCGATCAATGGTTATTTACCAATTGGGTGGAGTGTGAAAGAGTGGCGTAAAGAAATCATCGATAATCCCGATAGAGTTGCTACAGAAGCTAGAAAATCAATGGCTATACAAGTTAAAGCGATGCTAGATTTTCATCATAATGGTATCGCCACCGTTGATTACGGCAATAATATTCGGCAAGAAGCCTATAACGTTGGTGTTGAAAATGCGTTTGATTTTCCTGGATTTGTACCTGCTTATATTCGCCCACTATTTTGTCGTGGTGTGGGACCATTTCGATGGGTGGCGTTATCTGGCGATCCAGAAGATATTTATAAAACCGATCAAAAAGTAAAAGAGCTCATTGCGGATGATAAGCATCTACATAACTGGTTAGATATGGCAAGAGATCGCATTAGTTTTCAAGGTTTACCCGCTAGAATATGTTGGGTTGGTTTAGGTTTGAGGCATAAATTAGGACTAGCGTTTAATGAAATGGTAAGAAATGGCGAATTGAAAGCGCCAGTTGTGATTGGACGTGATCATCTTGACTCAGGTTCTGTTGCCAGCCCTAATAGAGAAACTGAAAGTATGCAAGATGGCTCTGATGCCGTTTCTGATTGGCCTTTATTAAATGCTATGTTAAATGTCGCAGGCGGTGCTACGTGGGTATCTCTACATCATGGCGGCGGTGTGGGAATGGGATATTCACAACATTCAGGTATTGTCATCTGTTGTGATGGAACTAAAGAAGCGGATGTAAGAATTGAAAGAGTACTTTGGAACGATCCTGCTACTGGAGTGATGCGACATGCTGATGCGGGATATGATATAGCGAAAAAATGCGCTAAAGAAAACGAACTCAACTTACCAATGATTTAAATAATCGCTAATCTAGGTCTTTAAAAAATGAAAGTTTTTATTATTAAACCCGGTCAACTTAGCCTTCAAGATTGCCGTGAAATTTTTGAGAATGAAGTAAAACTTGAACTTGATCCAAGTTGTTTTGATTTGATTAATCGTGCAGCTCAAACAGTCCAACAAGTGATTGATGATAAACGAACCGTTTATGGGATCAACACTGGTTTCGGTTTACTCGCATCAACTAGTATTCCCGATGACAAACTGCAATTATTACAAGAGAGTTTAGTTTTATCTCACGCAGCCGGTATTGGTAAAGCAATCAATAAAAATATTGTCAGACTGATTGTTGCGTTAAAAGTCAGTAGTCTTTCCCAAGGCTTCTCTGGAATACGATTATCAACTATTCACAGGTTACTCGATTTAATCAATCAAGGCGTTTATCCTGTAATACCTGAAAAAGGTTCTGTTGGAGCATCTGGCGATCTTGCACCTCTTGCTCATATGAGCTGCATGCTTTTAGGTATCGCCGATGTCTTTTTTAACGGACAAACAGTTTCAGCAGAATCGGCTTTACAATCATTGAAGATAGCTCCATTAGAGTTGGCTGCAAAAGAAGGATTGGCATTATTAAACGGCACTCAAGTTTCAACTGCCATTGCATTAGCGGGATTATTTAAAGCTGAAAACTGTTTTGCGGCGGCAATCGTTTCTGGCTCATTATCAGTTGATGCTGCTAAAGGTAGCATTTCACCTTTTGATGGGAGAATTCATCAAGTGCGAAGTCATGCTGGGCAAATTGCAACCGCAAAAAATTATTTAGAAATGCTAGTTGGCAGTGAAATTTTAGAATCTCATCATGATTGTGATAAAGTTCAGGATCCTTATTCATTACGTTGTCAGCCTCAAGTGATGGGTGCTGTGTTAGATCAAATTAGATTCCAAGCAAGCGTACTTTTAACCGAAGCTAATGCTGTTTCAGACAATCCTCTAGTCTTTTGTAATGAAGATTCTAGCGAAACAAGCGACATTATTTCTGGCGGGAATTTCCACGCTGAACCTGTCGCCTTGGCAGCAGACTCATTAGCCATAGCTACCTGTGAAATTGGCGCAATTAGTGAACGGCGCATTGCATTGTTATTAGATAGACATTTAAGTGCCCTTCCTCCGTTTTTAGTTAACGATAGCGGTGTTAACTCTGGTTTTATGATTGCTCAGGTTACCGCGGCTGCACTTGCCAGTGAAAACAAAACACTCGCTCATCCTGCATCGGTAGATAGTTTGCCAACCTCGGCAAATCAAGAGGATCACGTAAGTATGGCAACATTTGCGGCCAGAAAATTTACCGATATTGTTGATAATATAGCAGGTGTTATAGCGGTCGAGCATTTATGCGCAGCTCAAGGTGTTGAATTACGAGCACCACTTAAACCTTCAAATAAATGTAAAGAAGCGATAGATTTAATTAGAACCTGCGCTGATTTTTATGAAAAAGATCGATATATGGCTAATGATATAGAATCAATCAAAGCAATGATTTTGGACGGCCAATTTAACCGCTTTGCGACAATATTGAAACTACCGTCTCTATAAAAATTTAGAGTTTATTTATGAAAAATAAATTTGTCATACTGATCACCGCCTCAGCGCAAAAGAGTCAATCACATTTAACCGCAATAAAATATATTAATGCGTTAATTAACCGTGATGAGTCGATCAGTTGCATCTTTTTTTATCAGGATGCCGTTTCCGTTGCAAGCGTCTATAACCAGCCACCATCAGATGAACCTCAATTAATAGAAGCTTGGAGAGAGCTTGCAAAAACATCAAAACTAGAATTAATGACTTGCGTCGCAGCGAGTTTCAGACGAGGTGTAATAGATAAAGACGAAGCAACCAATCGAGAAGTTGAAAGCGCCAATTTATCCGAGTATTTTAGCATTGCTGGTTTGGGTCAATTAAGTGCTGCGCTATCAGTTCCGAATGCAAAATTGGTGCATTTCAAATGAGTCAGTCCAAAACGCCTAACTCTAATCCAATGATTAATATTATGATTCGAGAATCGGCACTGACTAATGCTAGTTTTAAGGAATCTATTGATTTAGCGCTAGTCTGCGCCGCTTTTGATCAAAAAGTAAATTTAATATTTGTCGATAATGGCATCTACAATTTAATGACAAAACAAAACTATCATCCATTAGGCGATAAAAATCATTTGGATATTTTAAAAGGACTAGAGTTTTATGATATAGAGAATATTTATGTGGAACAGGAGTCTATAGATTTAAGAAAGTTAAGTCATAGTCAGCTAACTGAATCTTGTAAAGTTCTCTCAGCAAATGAAATCCAATCTCTTCACACTCAATCTAATCACGTTGTGAGTCTATAATGCCAGCAACATTGACACTACAAAAACCAATTTTGCACTTGATTCAAAAAAGCCTATCAGTTTCAGAATTTGATCTTCAAATACTGCGGTTAACAAACCAACAAGACGCGTTGGTATTTATGGGCGACTGTGTTTTTGATTTAGCTAGTTTAGATCGCTCAATTAATCAATTAGATAACTTGACAATTTATGTAATCGATTCTGATATTAGCGCTCGCTCATTAAACGAGACTTTAAGTGAACAGATTAATATAATTGATTTTGACAAGTTTGTTTCATTAACAGTTGATGTTGATAAAGTAATCACTTGGTAAGAATACTTTGCTAGCCCTTCCCTTACATATCAAAACCGATAAAAATGGCTATTTATTAGACTCTAGTCAGTGGGATATAGAAATTGCCAAAATCATTGCCGAATTAGAAACCATCGATATGACCAACGATCACTGGGAAGTGGTTGATTATGTTAGACAATTTTATAACGAATTTCAAAAAAGCCCTTCCATACGCCCTCTAGTCAAATACCTTTCCAAGTCTTTAGGCAAGGAAAAAGGCAATAGTCTATACTTACAAATACTCTTTCCTGAAGGTCCGGCTAAACAAGCAACTAAAATTGCGGGATTACCTAAACCCGCTCGATGTATTTAATTGCAAAGTGATTTTTTATCGACCGTTATATTAATTGGCCTAGATATTAACTGAAAGTTGAAGTGCATCACATAATTCAGCTAATGTTCAGATTGATTAAGCTATATTCGCCTCCACTAACAACTTATTACATTTAACTAATAGTCTGCTTATTATTATTTTTGTTAAACTGGTTTTTGTTAAAATAGCAACTTACTTAATTACAAAATCGTTATTGGAAACTCATTAAAATGGACAACACAATGAAAACTTCTTTCATAAAACTCATCGGTTTAATTGTTTTACTCAGTTTTTCTTTACCTTCAAATGCTCAAACTACTAGTACTGATAATATTAATCCCAGTATTTATTTAAGTGGCGTTGCAAATCAATTGCTTGCGGAAGTGAAAAAAAACCAAAAAGAATTAATTACTAATACCAAGTTAGCTGAAAAGTTAGTTCGTAATAACCTTCTACCAGCAATTGATTCAGAAGGGTTTGCAAAGAGAACAATAGGTACAAAGAACTGGAAATCAGCTACCACAGAGCAACAAGAACGTTTTGTTAAAGCTTTTATTGATTTAGTGATTAATTCTTATGCGAAAGGTCTATCACTATATAAAGGACAAACCTTTAAATTTAGTGAGCCACGTATGTCAAAAAGTGGAAATTCTGCCCAAGTAAGAAGTTCAATGGAACAAGCTGGAAGTACTCCAATTGTTATTGATTATAAATTATCAAATAAATCCGGTAGCTGGAAAATTTACGATCTCACGGTTGAGGGTGTTAGCATGCTCAAAAGTTATAAAAGCCAATTTAGACCTAGCCTTTCAAAACTAGGAATGGAAAAATTTATACTAGACTTAGAATCTAAAAGTTAAAATATTTAATCATTCAAACTAAAATGGAGAGGCAAAAGCCTCCCCATTTTATGACTCACATGTTAAACCAAATTTAGTCTATCCAATCATATCCACTTTCATATAAGGTTTTAATGCTTCAGGAACTCGAATCTTTCCATCTTTAGTTTGGTAATTTTCTAGTATTGCAACAAGCGTTCGACCAACCGCTAATCCCGATCCATTTAAAGTATGTACTAACTCTGGCTTGCTTGTTTCTGGGTTTCTCCAACGAGCTTTCATTCTTCTCGCTTGGAAATCGCCCATATTGCTACAGGAAGATATCTCTCGATAAGTGTTTTGTGCGGGTAACCATACTTCTATATCGTAAGTTTTAGTCGCGCCAAAACCAATATCGCCGGTGCATAATATAACCGTTCGATGCGGTAATTCTAACAATTGTAGAATTTTTTCCGCGTGACCGGTTAGCTCATCTAATGCCTCAAATGATGTCTCAGGTTTAACGATTTGTACTAACTCTACTTTTTCAAATTGATGCTGACGAATAAGCCCTTTCACATCTTTGCCATATGATCCTGCTTCACTTCTAAAACAAGGTGTATGAGCGGTTAATTTGATTGGCAAATCTTTAGCATCAAGAATCTCATCCCTCACAGTGTTAGTCAAAGGTACTTCAGCGGTTGGGATCAAATAAAGTGGTTTACCATCTTGAGTAGTCCCTTGAACGCTAAATAAATCTTCTCCAAACTTTGGTAATTGAGAAGTTCCAAAGAGTGATTCTGGATTCACTAAATAAGGAACATAAGTTTCTTGATAGCCATGTTCTTCGGTATGTGTATCTAACATTAACTGAATCAAAGAACGATGCATTTTTGCAATACCAGCTTTCATCACAACAAAACGAGAACCACTTAATTTCGCTGAAGTTGCAAAATCAATTCCGCCTATTTTTTCTCCTAATTCGGTATGATCTAAGGGCTCAAAATCAAACTGAGGTACTTCACCCCATTTTCGGATTTCAATATTGTCATCTTCATTTTTTCCATTAGGCACTTCATCACAAATTAAATTAGGTAATCCCGCAAATAAATCATCTAATTGAGTTTGAATTTCATCAAAACTGCTCTTAGCTTCGTCCAGTGATTTTCCTAAATTCGCGACTTCATCCAATAATGGTTGAGCATCTTCACCTTTCGCCTTAGCTTGACCAATGAGCTTTGATTTAACTTTGCGTTCATTTTGTAATTCTTGGGTTTTAATCTGAAGAGACTTTCTCTGCTCTTCAAGTGCTAGATAATGCGCTTTATCAAACTCAAAGCCTCTACGTGATAAGTTTTCAACAATGCTATCTAAGTCATTTCTAAATAATTTGGGATCGATCATAGGTTATAAGTCGCTATTTTAAAAAGTGTCTATTAATGGAAATTATGAAACGGCGTGTATTCTAGCACCAAGATAGGCGCCAACAAACACGAAAATTAAGCATAAGAAACAATTTATAAAGATATTAAGAGCAAATTTGAAAATATGCTGCTCTTGGAATAATAAAAAACTATCTAACGCAAAGGCGGAAAAGGTTGTAAAGGCTCCTAAAAAACCAACGAAGAAAAATAATAATCGTCCTTGGCTCCAAGAATTACCGCTAGAATCGAGCCAGACATAAACTAAACCAGAAAAGAAACAGCCTAAAACATTCACAAAAAGAGTCGGATAAGGGAAGTCCGCTCCAGTGATACTTGGCAAATACTCACGCACCCAAAAGCGAGCACTCGCTCCTAATGCACCGCCGAGAGCGACGGTTAAAGTGGGTAACAATTTTGTAATCATTGATTCAATCATAATACTTAATAGTTTTCTTAAATTTTACTTTTTAAATAAGCCATTTTTTCTTTAATTTGTTTTTCTAATCCACGTTCAACAGGCTGGTAATAACTCTTTTTTTCCTTATCATCAGGAAAATATGTTTGCCCAATCGAAAAAGCATCAGGTTCGTCGTGATCGTAACGATACGCCTTTCCAAAATCGAGAGATTTCATTAGTTTGGTAGGCGCATTTCTTAAATGGATCGGAACCTCATAACTCGGATCATCTTTAATATCCGCTAAACAAGCATTATAAGCTTTATAGACTGCGTTGCTCTTAGGCGCTACAGCAATATAAGTAATTGCCTGAGCGATCGCTAGTTCACCTTCAGGACTACCTAATCTCTGCTGTACATCCCACGCGTTTGTTGCTACTTGCAATGCTCTTGGATCTGCATTTCCGACTTCTTCACTTGCCATTCTTACAACACGCCTAGCAATATAAAGTGGATCACACCCAGCATCAATCATGCGGCAAAACCAGTAAAGCGCTCCGTCTGGATTCGACCCTCTCACAGATTTATGCAAAGCTGAAATTTGGTCATAAAAAATATCACCACCTTGATCAAAGCGTTTAGAATTGTCTCCAATCAGTGATTTGATCAATTCTTCTTGTATAACCATTTCACCGGACTCATCCACGCTAGATAAATCAACAGCCATTTCCAATAAATTCAATACTCTACGCGCATCTCCATCTACTACTTGAGTTAAAATACTTTTGCAATTCTCATTGATTGATAATTTTATTTCTCCGTAGCCAAACTCTTTATCAGTTATCGCTCGCTCCAATACATTCTCTAGATCAGATTCTGTGAGTGATTTTAATACATAGGTTTTCGCACGAGAAAGTAATGCATTATTAACTTCGAAGGAAGGATTCTCAGTAGTCGCACCAATAAAAATAAACGTACCATCTTCCACATAGGGTAAAAAAGCATCTTGCTGAGATTTATTAAAACGGTGAACTTCATCAACGAATAATAATGTTTGCAAACCTTGCTGTTTTTTAAATAGTGCTTGTTCGACCGCAGCTCGAATATCTTTAACGCTACCTAAAACAGCTGAAATTGAAATAAAAAAGCAATCACAATGATTTGCAATAATTCTAGCTAAAGTAGTTTTTCCCGTTCCCGGAGGTCCCCACAAAAGCATCGAATGAGGTTTTGATTGCGTGATTGCTTCAAATAAAGGTTTACCAGATTCAAACAAATGAGTTTGACCTGCATATTCTGACAATGACTGAGGCCGCATTCTTGCCGCTAATGGAACGGTCTTAGATATGCCATTATTGGCAGGTTCAGTCTCAAAAGAATTGGAAAATAGATCAGGCATAGAGTAATTAATCGTCTAAAAATTTTCTCGTGAATCTATGACATCTGTTCCTTCAGGAGTTTTAAAAATAAATTCTTTGACATCTATTTTTTCATTACGAATTACATTCGAAAACTCCACTGTCGTTTTACTTCCAAGCGCATCCGTTAAAAATAATTCTGTAATGTTTTTATCTTTGATTAAAATATGAACACTCTCAAATAAACTATTTTCTTTTGGCTTTAATAGAAATAATAAGTCATTTGATTTCTTTTTATTTTCGTCTTTTTCTATATTTTTGATTCTTTGAATATCATAGACCTTGACCAATTCTTCAACACTGCTAGTCAATAAAAGAATTGGCGAGTTTGTTAATACCGCATTTTGATTTTGAATAGTCACTTGCTCCAGATCTGGATCGTAAGTCCAAAGATGATCTCCATCAGCGATAATAACCTGTTCATAATCTGATTTAGTATGCCACTTAAAATGGTTAGGACGATGAATCAAAAAGCGTCCAGTGGTTACATCTGGTCCGACAGAATCATCTCGAAAAACGCTTTGTTTAAAATCCGCTTGATAGGTTCTTGTAGCATTTAAAACGTCCACCAATGTTTTAGCATCTTTCAAATTTGAAAGCATTTCGCTTACATTTTTGCCTTCTTCCGCTTTAGCGTTGTCAATAAAAGTAGCAAAATTTAATAATATAAAAAATAAAACGCAGCAAGTAATAATAAAATATTTATGTTTCATGGCTAATTCCAGTATAATTTTTCAACTCAAACTTCTAGGTTCAGACTTTTTGGTTCAGATTACGCAGGCGGTGGTGGTGGCGCTAATACTTCTCGTGAACCATTAGATTGCATCTCAGTAACTACTCCAGCGGCTTCCATAGCTTCAATCATTCGAGCGGCTCTATTATAACCAATCTTCAGTCGTCGTTGTACGCCAGAAATAGATGCTTTACGGGTTTCTGTAACAATTTGTATCGCATGATCGTATAACTCATCTTGTTCTTCCGCATTTTCTCCTTCGGGACCAGACATGCCAGGAATATTAGTATCAGGTGCACCCGCAGTAATCGAATCTTCAAAAACAGGCTCACCTCGTTTTTTCCAGTCAGCAACCACTCGATGCACTTCATCATCATCCACAAAAGCACCATGTACACGAATAGGAATACTGGTTCCTCCAGGAAGGTATAACATATCACCCTGCCCTAATAATTGCTCGGCGCCCATTTGATCTAAAATGGTTCTAGAATCTATTTTTGATGAAACTTGAAAAGCAATGCGTGAAGGAATATTCGCTTTGATTAAACCAGTGATAACATCAACAGAAGGTCTTTGTGTTGCGAGTATAAGATGAATACCCGCAGCTCTTGCCTTTTGTGCAATTCGAGCGATTAACTCTTCTACTTTTTTACCAACAATCATCATCATATCCGCTAGTTCATCAATCACTATGACAATTTTAGGCAAGGTCGTTAATTCAGGCGCTTCTTCCTCTAATCCATCTGTAGGCTTCCAAATAGGATCTTTTATTGGCTCACCTCGTTTAATTGCATCAGTAATTTTTTTATTAAAACCCGCAAGGTTTCTCACCCCCAAAGCGGACATTAATTGATAACGGCGTTCCATTTCTGCAACCGCCCATCGTAAAGAATTTGCGGCTTCTTTCATATCCGTTACAACAGGCGTTAGTAAATGTGGAATACCTAGATCGGA
>JQIA01001928.1_pt1 | contig 11128 bp, 10 predicted proteins | sample 811431 | NCBI WGS metagenome assembly JQIA01 (sample SAMN02998118, study PRJNA258478) | marine sediment metagenome | biome: marine; feature: seafloor; material: sediment; isolation source: oil-polluted sediment collected from 3 locations (0.5 km, 0.7 km and 0.9 km)... | place: USA: Gulf of Mexico ... | reverse complement strand
CCGCCGCCGCTGCGCACATCATTTCCTGATCTCTCAGCAAGCTTATCTAAGGGCAAATAGAGCATATTATTACCGCCTTCAACATCAACCAGCACTTTTGAGCTGTTCTCCATGACATGTTCCACCGCATCGAGATAAAGCCGCTGGCGTGTCACTTTAGGTGCCTTTTCGTATTCACCCAAGACCTTAACAAAGCGCTCAGCCTCACCTTCCGCATCAGCAACCACACGCGCCTGATAACCTTTTGCTTCTTCAATGACCCGCTGTGCGCGACCACGCGCTTCCGGCACGATGCCATTCGCATACGCTTGCGCTTCATTGATAACACGCTCACGATCTTCACGTGCCTTAATAACATCATCGTAGGCCGCTTTTACCGCTGACGGTGGCTTGGCCTCAAGAATGTTCACTTTGACAACATGAATCCCAGTCCCGTAGCTATCGAGGTATTCTTGCAAACGCGTCTTCACATCCACACTCAGCTTCCCACGACCTGTCGAAACCACTTCATCCAAACCACTGCTGCCTACCACATGGCGCAAAGCACTGTCTGTCGCATGGCGCAAACTAAACTCAGGATCTTTCACATTTAACACAAAGTCTTTTACCGACTTAATGTTGTAGTGCACGGTGAGGGGTAACTCAACAATGTTTTCATCCTGCGTCAACATTTGACCCCGCGTTTGATACTGACGTTCTTCTGTCACGCGTACTTTGGCCACTTGATCAACCACAGCAGGATTCCAATGCAAGCCATCACCAACAATGTCATGAAACTTGCCAAAACGAAGCACCAACGCTTTTTCTTTTGCATCGACCTGATAAACGCCGAGCACACCCCACAGTATGATAAGCAGGAGCATAATGCCACCGATGGCACGCGGCCCAAGCCCCGTACCAGACCCTGATCCAGATCCGCCACCGCCACCGAACATTTTACTGAATTTTTCGCTCATATTTTTCAAAGCGGCCTCAAGGTCCGGTGGCGCACCACCATTGTCACCTTTGTTACCACCACCCCAAGGGTCCTTGCCGCCACCCGGTTCATTCCAAGCCATTAGCCACTCCAGTAAAAACACAAGGCATAAACACTATGCCGGTTATATTTACAAAATAAAGTTCATATCAAGAAGGCGTCAATTTACTCAAAAACTAGCGCCCTCCACAACTACCCCGTTCACGCTTTAATCGTTATACGCTTCAGCGAGCGGATATTTTTAAGTTTCCCCTGCTCACGCATCATCTGTCAAAGGCTTAAACGCCACGCGGGCGGTATCCACACCCGCTGTTTTGAGTAAGCGCTGCCAAACTGCATTGGGCATACGCACCTCAAGTAAGGTACTACCGTCATCCACATGCGTTTCAGCCACCACAGCACCCAACTCAAAAGCCTGCGCGCGGAAAAAACCGAGGTCAGGCGTCAAATGACAAACACCCTGCACCAGATCATGACTTAATAGCTCTCGCAGTGCTACAGATAATAATTCAAGACCCGTATTTTCCTGAGCAGACAACCAGACAGCTACCGGCTTCCCTGTGTCATCACGGTCAATGCGGGCCTGCACATCGTCCAGCAAATCAATTTTATTGTAGATTTTCAGTGTCGGTATTGCTTCCGCACCAATTTCACTCAACACCTCATCGACTCGCTGTATATTTTCAAGCCGCTGCCCTGAGCTCGCATCCACAATATGTAATAACAAGCTTGCAGCCGCTGCTTCCTCAAGCGTTGCACGAAATGCTTCAACTAACTTATGCGGCAAGTGACTGATGAAACCCACTGTATCCGCAAATATAACAGCGCCGACTCCCGGTACTTTATACGAGCGCATTGTCGGATCAAGTGTCGCGAACAGCTTGTCAGCCGCATAAACATCCGCCCCCGTAAGCCGGTTAAACAATGTCGACTTACCCGCATTGGTATAACCCACCAACGATACTGTCGGGGTTTCTGCTCTACGCCGGGATCGTCTACCTTGCTCACGCTGAGTCCGCACTTTTTCCAAACGCTTAAGTATTGATTTGATCCGTACGCGCAATAAACGCCGATCTGTTTCAAGCTGGGTTTCACCCGGCCCTCGCAAGCCAATGCCGCCTTTTTGTCGCTCCAGATGCGTCCAGCCACGCACTAGGCGTGTACTCATATATTGCAACTGCGCAAGTTCTACCTGTAATTTGCCTTCATGTGTTTGGGCACGCTGAGCAAAAATATCAAGGATTAATCCCGTGCGATCAAGTACACGACAACAAAGCGCATGTTCTACATTGCGCTCCTGACTCGGGCTTAAATTATGATTGAAGATAACTAAGCCAGCACCACAAGCATCAACCTCTTGCTTAATTTCATCCAACTTACCGGTGCCTACAAAATATTTTGCATGAGGCGCATTGCGCTTACCCGTAATAAAAGCAACGGGGTCACCTCCAGCAGAGAGTGCAAGTTCTTCAAATTCACGAAGATCTTCAGGCTCGCGCTCACTCCCAATATCCAAATGCACAAGGATAGCGAGTTCGCCTGAATCGGGGCGATCAAAAAACAAATGAGCTCCTACTAATTACACGACTTATCATTAATCAGCGCAAAGTAACTTACACAGCGGTAAGGCATCGACCGAATCATTGAAAAGCCCACATTGTTTTTGCGCGCTTCAAAAGCCCACAAAAACGCAGTATTAATAAACAGACACGCAAGCGAAGACATTGCTACTCCTGAGAGCAAACAATATCGAGCGCTTAGGGTAATGTACGATTATAAGCAGGTTAGATTATCTCTAATCTTCGTCATACTCTTCATCGTGAGGTACTGCCATTGGCAGTTTTACTGAGCGCGAAGGCACTACAGTAGAAATTGCATGCTTATAAACCATTTGGCTAACTGTATTTTTCAGTAATACGACAAACTGATCAAAGGATTCGACTTGGCCTTGTAATTTAATACCATTAACCAAAAAAATTGATACAGGAATTCGCTCTTTACGTAAAACATTTAGAAAAGGGTCTTGTAGATTATGCCCTTTTGGCATTTTTATTCTCCCAACAAAGATGAGCAACTGAACGTTATATTTTCAATTCAATAATACAAACTGGCAACACAACCGAAAACCAATGCAGACGATGACAATTAAATAAACCGCAAACTCTGACCCATCCGCGCCGTGGCGGCGATAATACTACTCGCTGACGCCATTGTATATGCTGGATTCTTTTAAAACCGCCATACTGCGTCTCAAAACATCCTCCCCAAACAAACCGTCACCACCGCTGTCAAAATCAATGGCTAAACGGTGTAAATCCGGCCAAGCCCTGAGCCAGGTTAATTGTCGCTTTGCGAGCTGGCGCGTTGCCGCAAGTCCTTTTTCATACATTTCCTCATACGTCGTTTTACTATCGAGGTAATCCCAAATCTGCCGATAACCCACAGCGCGAACAGAGGGTAAATCTGTATTTAAATCCCCACGCTGTCGTAAATGCTCAAGCTCTTCAATAAAGCCCCCATTAAGCATTGCATAAAAACGCTGCTCAATACGCTTATGTAATAACTTTCGGTCATTCGGTATTAATGCCAGTTGCGTTAAGCGGTAATTTTTTTCTAGCGCAGGAACTTTAGATCCGCTCTGCAACTGCTTCTGTTTTAAGGCTGAAAGCGTCTGCCCTGAAACACGGTAAACTTCCAATGCCCGCGCAATACGTTGCGAATGATTAGGGTGAATTAATGCTGCGCTGCTCGGGTCCACCAACGCCAGTAAACCATGAACAAATGGCCAGCCTTTTTCGGCGGCCTCACCTTCTATTTCACGACGAATCTGCTCATTCGATGGCGGCAAATCGGCGATGCCATCACGCAAGGCTTTAAAGTAGGCCATCGTGCCACCCACTAATAAGGGTATGCGCCCCTCGGCACTAATTTCAGCAATTTCTCGCCGCGCATCCTGTACAAACTCACCCACCGAATACACCTCAGAAGGCTCACGAATATTAATCAAACGGTGGGGGGCCACTTCAAGAACCTCGGGCTCCGGCTTAGCCGTACCAATATTCATTTCACGATAAACTTGTGACGAATCTACGCTCACAATATCGCACGGTAAGTGTTCACACAGCTGTAAGGCCAAGTCGGTCTTACCCGATGCTGTTGGCCCCATTAAAAAAATAACGGGTGGGCCATCATGTGTATTTTTCGACACGCTTACTGCCCTCTCATAAATAAACCATCCAGCTCAGACATTGGCATTTGTGTCCACGTCGGCCGACCATGATTACATTGACCGCTGCGCTCGGTGAGTTCCATATCTCTCAACAAGGCATTCATTTCCGTTATTGTCAGCTGGCGACCCGCCCGTACCGAACCGTGGCAAGCCATCGTTGAAAGCAAGCTGTTTATCTTTTCTTCAATACGGCGTGTGGTGCCATGCGTTAACAAATCGGCCAACACATCGCGAATCAAGGCGGCCACATCAGCACCCCGTAAAAGTGCCGGCACAGCGCGAATCACTAAGCTTTCTGGCCCCGCTCGCTGCAATGTCAGCCCCAAACGCTCAAACAATGCCCCGTGACTTTCGGCACAATCCGCTTCTGTTTCGCTCACCGCCAATGCTTCGGGTACTAACAAGGGTTGCGCTACAAGGCCAACACCCTCATAGGCCAACTTCATTTGCTCATAAGTAATGCGCTCATGTGCCGCATGCATATCCACAAGCACTAAGCCTTGCTGGTTTTCTGCCAGAATATAAATACCTTTTAACTGAGCAAGTGCATAGCCCAAGGGGTGAGCATCATCATTCAAACTTGCTCCCCTTGCTGACGATTGAGCATCTACGCCATGTTCCGCCGTAACGTTTTCATTGGATACCTGATACAAATTCACACGATCAGCCACCGAACCTCGATCACCAGTCGAGAAAGATTTTGAATGCTGAAACAATCGACCAGAGGCACCCACACTCGCTAAAGGTAAGGGCTCCGTTTGCATCAAAGTGGCTGGCGATGCATTTTCTTCGCTCACCTCACCACTTACAACACCAGCACTTTCAACACCGCCACTCTGCGCCTCTTTCAAACCTTTCGGTCCCATTTCAGCAACAATACGGGACAGGCCGCTGTAGATAAAACTGTGCACGGTACGGCTTTCTCGAAACCTCACTTCATGCTTCGTCGGGTGCACATTCACATCAATATCGGTCGCTGGTATCTCCAGAAAAAGCACGAAAGCAGGGTGGCGGCCATGGTAAAGCACGTCTTGATAAGCTTGGCGTACCGCGTGGCTAACAACTTTATCCTTAATGCTGCGCCCGTTAACAAAAAAGTATTGTAAGTCAGCCTGACTACGCGAAAAGGTTGGCGCGCCCAGCCACCCCCATAAACGCAGATCACCACGCGGGGAATCAAAAAAATAGGCTTGCTCCATAAACGCAGGCCCACACACTGCCGCTACGCGTCGCTCTTGTTCTAATTGCGTTGATGCAATAGGAAAACGTTGTAACGTTTTATGGTTATGACGCACATTAAAAGCGACATCAAAATGACTCAGCGCCAGTTTTTTTACGATGTCATCAATGCGCGCGTATTCCGTTTTTTCAGTCCGTAAGAACTTGCGTCGCGCAGGCGTATTGAAAAACAAATCTCGAACTTCAACGGTCGTGCCACGAGGGTGTGCAGCAGGCTCCACCTGCACGGCCATATCACGACCCTCACAACGCGCCAGCCAGCCGGCACCTTCTGTCTGTGTATTACTGGTCAGCGACAAACGTGATACAGAGGCAATACTCGCCAAAGCTTCACCGCGAAAACCCAGCGTCGATACCGCTTCAAGGTCTTCAAGCGCCAGAATTTTACTGGTTGCATGACGGCTAACAGCCAAGGCAATATCATCTTTTGCAATGCCTGAGCCGTTATCTCGAATACGGACGCGTTTAGTCCCGCCCTGCTCGATATCAATATCGATATGATCCGCGCCCGCATCCAGACTATTTTCAAGTAGCTCTTTAACCACAGATGCAGGACGCTCGACAACTTCCCCCGCCGCTATTTGATTAGCCAAACGGGGACTTAATAATTGAATACGCGACATTATAAACTCAGGACGAAACGGGGATTTTGATACGCTGACCAATACGAATATGTGTTGACTTTAAGCTATTGTAACGCCGAATGCCGGCCACTGACACCCGATAACGCCGAGCTATGTCCGACAAGGTGTCGCCCCTAGCGATGACATGAACAAGGCCGGTTGCGCGTCTATTCTCAGCAAGAAAAGTCCCTTGCGGCGGCTTACGCTGGAAATAACGTTTTACGCCGCTAAAGATCGCAGTCGCTATCTTCTTTTGATACCAGACTTGCCCCAGACGCCTCGCCTCTTTCGGGTTTGAAATAAACCCCGTTTCAACCAAGATGGAAGGGATATCCGGCGACTTTAAAACAACAAAACCCGCTTGCTCGACACTTTCTTTATGCAAACGCGCCACGCCTTTCAAGGATTTTAAAACCTCACCACCAACACTGATACTGCTTTCCAGGGTCGCTGTCATCGACAAATCCAGCAAGACACCGGCTAACACTTTATCTTTGTCGTTGAGACTAACACTCCCCAAACCGCCGATTAGGTCGGCCCGATTTTCTCGTTTTGCCAAATAACGTGCCGTTTCACTACTCGCACTACGCATCGAGAGCGCATAGACCGAAGCGCCGTTGGCAGAAGGTTTATTAAAGGCATCCGCATGAATCGACACGAACATATCAGCACGGTGTTTATGCGCCCTTTTTGTCCGCTCGCGCAAAGGCAGAAAATAGTCACCATCGCGTATCATCACCGCACGAAACCCGGGCTCTTTATTCACCAAGCTTTGCATCATTCGGCTTATCGCCATCACAACATTTTTTTCACGTAGTTTTTTTGGCCCAAGGGCTCCTGGGTCCTGCCCCCCATGACCCGCATCAATCGCAATAATCACATCACGCGGTTTTATTTTTTTAATAACACGGGCCACTGGCTTCTTGGCTTTTATCGGCCGCCCCACCAAATCCTGCAAATCCTGTAAATCAACAACAAGCCGATGACCGCGCTGCCCATCGCCCGGCAAAACAAAACTCGTCGGTTTTATTTTTTCACGCAAAGCCAAGGTAAAGCGCAAACCGTTTTTGCCCAAAGGCGTGTTATTTATAGCGGAGATCGGTGTATTGGCTAGTTTTAATTGCGGTAAAGCTGTGCCCATTGCCACGCGCTCAATATCAATCAGCAAGCGAAGCGGGTTCTCTTGAAGAGAAAGCTTATGCTTTACCGCAGCACTCACATCAAAAACAAGCCGCGTCGAGTTTGATGATCGCCCGATGCGAATACCGTTAATTTTTGCTGTTGCACTAAGCGCCTTCGCTTGTGCAGGCTCGGCCAAGGTAAGAGGCGCGTTAAACAAACCCGTCATAAACAGCATCAAAACAATCACAACACGGCTTTCGATGCGTTTTTCCTGCCTCACACGCCCTGCACGCGCTTTAGAAAAAGCACCTTCAACATAACTCAACATGCCTTCGTCTCACCTAATCTTAAATTCGTCATACCCGTTTTGGCCAAAAAACCCTTCGCACTGTCACGCAGTTTATCCAACAAACCCTCACCATAAATGTTTTGAGGGTTCACCTGAATACAACGCCCTTTTGCCAGCACATCGATAGCAATTTCTAAATCAGCCCCAGCCAACATGCCTACGCCTTTATCCGGCCATTCAATCAAGCATATATTACCCGTTTCGAAATAATCTCTAATACCAATATATTCAAGTTCTTCCGGATCGCCTAATCGATATAAGTCGAAATGACAAACCCGTAAGGTATTCAAGGTATACGGTTCAACTAAAGTATAGGTCGGGCTTTTTACTGCGCCTTTATGTCCGCAGGCACGCAAGACACCACGACAAAATGTTGTCTTTCCGGCACCCAGCTCACCATCAAGATAAAGTACAACCGCCGAATGCGCTTTATTATCGGCACATAAAACGCGGCCTAATAACTCACCGCAAGTAATCAAAGCGGACTCATCATCCGCATGAAAAACGAGAGGAGTACTCACAAGCCATTAACCAATAATCGTAGCGGGCCAAACACGTCGCTGGCCAATACCCCCTTCTCGCCAAATTCTGCCGCAACGCGATCTGCCGCTACACTGTGTAAACACGCACCCAAGTTCGCCGCTGATGGCGCACCCAAACCTTGCGCCATTAAACTACCAATAATGCCTGCCAGTACATCACCCATGCCGCCACTCGCCATGCCGGGATTACCATAGGGACATAATTTCAAGGGCTTAAGCCCCTGAAGAGTATCTTCCGTATTAATAAGCGGTTCTGCGATTAGGGTACCGGCACCTTTTAGCAAAACTGTTGCGGCGTATTTCTCAGCAAGCGCATGAGAAGCCGCTAGACGATCCGCTTGCACGTCAGCAATACTTACCCCCAATAAGCGCGACGCTTCGCCAGGATGCGGCGTTAATACGCACCGACTTAAATCTGCAGCAGCACCGACTCGCCCTTCACTGAGAATATTCAAAGCATCCGCATCGAGCACCATCGGCAAACCGCTCATGATAGCGCGCTGTAACATTTGCTCAGACCACGGTGAACGCCCTAGACCGGGGCCAATCACCAAAACACTGGGTGCCGAAAGGTGGGGTTCAAGTTCTTGTCCTGACGCAACACCTTTAACCATTAATTCAGGCCGCCTTGCCAATAAAGCGGAGACATGCTCCGGACGTGTTGCCACGCTGACAAGCCCAGCACCAACACGCAAAGCCGCTTCAGCAGCCATTGCAACAGCACCGCCATAACCGTGGTCGCCGCCAATGACCAACACATGACCAAAACGGCCTTTGTGCGCGTCACGCTCTCGCTGCGGGAAAGCCTTTAACAATTGCGCCAAATCGAGTTGCTCAGCGGCAAGTGGCGTCGGCCTATCTTGCGTACTGGTATAAACAGTTTCCGGTATACCGAGATCGTCATACACCAAGTCACCCACTAATGCTGGGCCTCGCCCTGTGCACAAGCCGACCTTCATGCCCACAAACGTCACCGTTATTGTGGCACGCACAGCAACACCGCACTCAGTGCCTGTATCACTGCACAGACCAGAAGGGATATCCAGCGCAACAACAGGCACATTGGCCTGATTAATACCCTCAATTAATTCGTGATAAGACGGGCGTACATCACCGCGAATGCCTGTACCCAGCAAAGCATCAACAACAACCCCTTCGCGCAAGTTTAATCCTTTGCTTTTATACGCATCCCACGCCAACATTGTTACCTGAGCGTCACGCGCAATACGCCAAGCGGTATAAGCATCGCCTTTCAGCTTCTGCTCATCAACCAACTGCACAAGCTCTACGGGTATGCCCTTTTTCTGCGCCAGTGCTGCAACAATATAACCATCGCCGCCATTATTTCCGCCACCACAAAACAGCGTTATTTTTTCCGGCTGAGGCCAGCGCGCTAATAAAACATCAAACGCTTTGCGCCCCGCTCGCTCCATCAGAGCAATACCCGTAATACCTTCATCTTTAATCGCGCGCTCATCCAACATACGTACCGTTTTTGCCGTATATAATCTGTTGGCTATATTTATCATTTGTTATTCTCCGAAATCTGGCAGAATTATACGACAACCGGAGTGTGCTGCGACGATGCCTGTAAAACCTAATACACCTTCACCACCCCATACAGCCGAACCGGCCCTCGTTGATGCCATCAATGACTGGGCTCGCGAACTGGGTTTTCAGCAAATTGGGTTTACGCACATCAAACTCGATCAAGCGGGAGAGCGGCTTCAACAGTGGCTGGCCAAAGGGTTTAATGGCTCGATGCAATGGATGGCCGAACATGGTGAAAAACGCTGGAAGCCCGATCAGTTACTCCCCGGTACGATCTCAATTATCAGTGTAAGAATGGATTATCTCCCGCCACACACCGGTATGATCGCACGATTAAAAGACGGGGAAAGCGCATATTTATCACGTTATGCTCTCGGCAGGGATTATCACAAGCTCTTGCGTAAACGTTTAGCAAGGCTGGCCAAAAAAATTGAAGCCCACACTCAAATACCGGTTATTCAACGGCCCTTCGTTGATAGCGCGCCGGTTATGGAAAAACCCATTGCCGAACTCGCAGGGCTTGGCTGGATAGGTAAAAATACTTTATTGCTTAACCCCAAAGCAGGTTCCTGGTTTTTTCTTGGCGAATTATTTACCAGTCTCGTTTTACCCATAAATACAACACCCATCGAAAAACAATGCGGCAATTGTCGAGCCTGTTTAAGCATCTGCCCCACTCAGGCCTTCCCAGAGCCTTATGTATTGGATGCCCGTCGCTGTATTTCCTATCTGACAATTGAAAATAAAGGGGCAATTCCCATCGAGTTCCGCAAGGCGATGGGCAATCGCGTATTTGGCTGCGATGACTGCCAAATTGTCTGCCCCTGGAACCGCTTTGCAAAAACAACGGCTGAAGATGACTTTCATCCTCGGCATCAGCTCGACGACGCACAGTTAACCACTTTATTCCAATGGACAGAAGAAGAGTTCTTACGTTTTACCACAGGCTCACCGATTCGTCGTATTGGCCACGAACGCTGGCAACGTAACCTCGCTATCGGGCTTGGCAATGCACCCAGTTCAGCGCTAATAATCGAAACCCTCACAAAAAACCTTCCTCAAGCCACGCCTTTAGTGAGAGAACATATCCAGTGGGCACTGGACCAACATCACAAAGCCGCAATAAGCACAACACCAACAGTTGATGTCGACAAAGAAAACCGATAGAATCTGCGGCCTCAAAATACGACCTAAATTATAGGAGCACGCCAGGTGGCAAATTCACCCCAAGCACGCAAACGCGCCAAACAGAGCGAAAAACGCCGCCAGCACAATGCTAGCTTGCGCTCAATGGTACGCACTTATTTAAAGAGAGTTATCGCGGCCATTGAGTCCGGTGACGTTGAAAAGGCTAAAGCAGCTTATGCCGCTGCAGTCCCCGTTATTGACCGCATCGCGGACAAAGGCGGAATCATGCACAAGAATAAAGCGGCACGTCATAAGAGCCGTCTTAACACGCAAATCAAAGCGATGTCTGCTTAAGCAATACCGGCATTC
>JQIA01001926.1_pt1 | contig 11130 bp, 9 predicted proteins | sample 811431 | NCBI WGS metagenome assembly JQIA01 (sample SAMN02998118, study PRJNA258478) | marine sediment metagenome | biome: marine; feature: seafloor; material: sediment; isolation source: oil-polluted sediment collected from 3 locations (0.5 km, 0.7 km and 0.9 km)... | place: USA: Gulf of Mexico ... | reverse complement strand
ACATATCAAGCACTCAGCAACCACTTAAGAAGGTACCAAAATGATCCCTTTATTTTTCAAAAAAGTAATGCGGCCCATCGTTTTAGCCGTATGCATAACAGGCATGAGCACAACGCTTTTTGCTGCTACTGAGGAAGAAACTGCCTGTATAGATACAGCGACCAAATCAATCCATAACGTTTTTACACACTTGGACACCGCTAAAGACCTATCAAAAGCTAGTGGCCGACGCGCCGCGTTAAGAGCGAAATTTGAAACCCTTCGCGCACTCCACGATATTAACGTCACCAAAAGAAAACTTAGACGCTGCGATATGTTCAATGGGCGTGCCGGGGTTGTTGACGATTTTAAGCGTCTAGCAAGCTTCGACCCGATCGGTCTAAGCAAGGTATTTATCCGCATAATAATTGGCAACCCCTTTGGCGGAATATTTGGCAGAATACTGACCCCCACCCTTACCAAAGAAGAAATTCTTTTCCAGCGCACCCTCATTGTTTTTGGCTCGGGTTCACTGGTTGCCAGCACATTGTATAACAGGCCCATTCCATTTTTAGGCAGAGTGTTACCTCCCGGTACTATGGAAAGTATCCAAGACATATTTACTAGCCTTGGTCTCACTAAGGTTGATTTTGCTCGGCTTATGCTTTCTCGACTTGAGAGCGGTATGGCAATTTAACCTTGGAAAATAAAGCTCTGGCTAAGGGCGTAATACCTTTTAGCTAAGTATACCAAGGCCATCAGCTCAGACATTTTTATATACGACGAAGTGAGTGATTTAGCCCGCCAAACAGCTCACATTGACAAATCGAAATCACAAGACAACCACTCAAGAAGGTGCCAAAATGATCCCCTTATTTTTCAAAAAAGTAATGCGGTCCATCGTTTTAACCGCATGCATAACAGGCATAAGCACAACGCTTTTTGCTGCTACTGAGGAAGAAATTGCCTGTGTAGATTCAGCAACAGAATCAATCCACGACATTTTTGCACACCTCGACACCGCTAAAGAGCTATCAGAGTCCGATGTCCAGCGCGCCGGCTTAAGATCAAAATTCACAACGCTTCACGCACTCAGCGCTCTTAACACCACCAAAAAAACCCTTAGCCAATGCGATATGTTCAGTGGGCGCTCTGGGGTTATTGACGATTTTAAAAGGCTAGCAAAGCTCAACCCCATCGATCTAGCTAAGATATTTAACCGCATAATACTTGGCGATCCCCTTGGCGGAATATTTGGCGGAATATTTATATCCCCCCTTACCGAAGAAGAAATTATTTTCCACCGCACCCTCATTGTTTTTGGCTCGGGCGCACTAATTGCCAGTACCTTGTATGACCTGCCCATTCCATTTTTAGACAAAATATTACCTCCTGGCGGTATGGACGTGATTCAGGACATACTTAATCGTATTGGTCTCGCCAAGATTGGTTTTGCTCGGCTTCTGCTTTCTCGTCTTGAGGGCGGTATAGCAATCTAAGCCAGAAAACGTAGCTGACTAAGGGCCTCACGCCTTTAGCCAGCCGCACCATCTCGCAATAAAAGCATCAGCCCCAAGCGAGATTATTGCTCCCAAGTGCTAAAAACACCCTAGCAAGATCACACTGGCGAATCGAGATCACAAGACAACGGATTACCTTTATACATAGAACGAGTAAACACAGCTTTCACATATCAAGCACTCAACAACCACTCAAGAAGGTGCCAAAATGATCCCCTTATTCTTCAAAAAAGTAATGCAGCCCATCGTTTTAACCGCATGCATAGCTGGCATGAGCACAACACTTTTTGCTGCTACTGAGGAAGAAACTGCCTGTATAGATTCAGCGAAAGAATCAATCCAGAACGTTTTTGTACACCTCGACATCGCTAAAGACCTGTCAGAGTCCGATGACCCACACGACGACTTAAGATCGAAATTTAAAACCATCCACGCACTCAGCGCCCTTAACACCGCAAAAAGAACCCTTAGAGACTGCGATATGTTCAGTACGCGTGTCGGCGTTATTGACGACTTTAAAAGGCTGACCGCATTCAACCTCATCGATCTAACGAAGATATTTACCCGCGTAATACTTGGAAATCCCTTTAACGGAATATTTGGAAAAATACTGATCCCCCCTCTGACCGAAGAGGAAATTCATTTCCATCGCACCCTCATTGTTTTTGGCTCGGGCGCACTGATTGCCAGCACATTGTATGACCTGCCCATTCCATTTTTAGACAAGATATTACCTGCCGGTAGTGTAGAAACCATTCAGGACATATTTATTAGTCTTGGTCTCACCAAGGTTAATTTTGCCCGACTTCTGCTTTCTCGTCTTAAAACTGGTATGACAATCTAACCCAAGTAAACGTAACTGGCTAAGGGGCATCATATTCTTGCCCCTTAGCTAGCACGCCATCACGAAATAAGACCATTAGTAGCCAGCGGCCTTTACTCCCGCGCACTAAAAATAGTCCCGCAAGATCACGCCTCAAGCTATCAATGCTTATATATAGAAAAGTTTAAAGGCGGATAAGCCTGAAGGGAACAACCAATTAAGCCACTAAAATAGCCACCTGATTAGCCCTCAATGGGGTGAGTGTTTGATAATGTAATGCCTTCCGTGGGTGCTTATTCAACGGCACTATAACAATAGTAAATAAACCCGCTGTCTTCGCACCTCTTTAAAATCCGTATTCTTCGGCCCGTACTGCTACTTTAGCAACCCGCAGAACAAGCCTCAGAAAAACCATTTTTCAGAGGGTTTCGCCACATGTACAATCAGCCCAAACATTTCCTGCGGTATTATCCGTTACGCTGCAGAAATAATGGCGCTCGGGTGGCTTCCCAATCAACATGTATATTTAAGGCAAAAAGGGCCTTTTTAGAGGCCCCCATAAAACAATGACAGCGCCGAATAAAAACAAATGCTTTATATACAGCGCTCCCTTTTAATTATCGAAAAACAGCATCAGTGGCACGTATACCCACCATCAATAATTAACTCTGTGCCGGTTACATATTTTGACTCATCCGACGCAAGGTATAAAATGCCATACCCTTGATCTTCGGGTTCGGCCATATGACCAATCACAATTTCATGTTGAATACGGGCCATATCGTCAGGGCCGAATAAATCCCCGGCACTCTCTGCCATCGGTGTTTTAGTAAAACCCGGATGAACTGAGTTGACGCGAATATTGTATTTCTGTTCAGCACAATATAATGCCGCTGACTTCGTAAATAAACGAACACCGCCTTTACTTGCGTTGTAGGCTGCCGACCTTGGGTCGCCAATAATGCCTTCAATAGAAGAAATATTAATGATGCTACCACCACCATTCAGCTTCATCTGCTTAATGGCATTCTGAGTACCCATAAACACCGCTTCCAAATTAACCGACTGGATAAAGCGCCAGTGCGCCAAATCGCTTTCTTCTAGGTCTGTCGCAGCGCCTACACCTGCATTGTTAACCAACACATCAAGTCGCCCAAATTTTTCCATGAGCTCTGCTATTACTTCTGGCCAGCGGCTTTCGGACGTTACGTCTTGCTCGATGAATAAGGCTTCATAGCCCTGATCTCGCAAGGTCTGCGCTGCAGCTTCGCCTTCAGTAGGGCGAATATCAGTAATAACAACCTTGCCCCCTTCACGACACATCAGTTCAGCAGTTGCATAACCAATGCCCGCTGTACCACCTGTTATTAGGCATACCTTATCTTGAACTCTACCCATCATTCTTGCCTCTTTTTTATTAGAATTAATGTGCTGTAAAGCCACCATCAATAATCAGTTCTGTCCCTGTCATATAACGTGACTCATCTGACGCTAGAAACAAAATACCATAGGCTTGATCAATAGGTTCCGCCATATACCCAATTGCGATTTCTCGGTTAATTCGCTCCGCATCGGCTTCTGAAAACCCGCCCGCAGCATCATTGAGCAGTGGTGTTTGAGTAAAACCCGGGTGCACAGAATTGACACGAATATTGTATTTTTTCTCAGCACAGTACAAAGCCGCTGATTTAGTAAACAAACGCACACCGCCTTTACTCGCATTGTAAGCACCAAAGCGTGGGTCGCCCACAATACCTTCTATGGACGATATATTGATGATACTACCGCCACCATTAAGCTTCATCTGCTTAATGGCATTCTGAGTACCCATAAATACGGCTTCCATATTGACCGAATTAACAAAACGCCAATGCGCCAGATCACTTTCTTCTAGCTTCGTTTCCTCGCCCACACCGGCATTATTAACAAGGATATCCAAACGTCCGTATTTTTCCACAACAGCGGCAAGCACTTCTTTCCAGCGCTGCTCATCGGTCACATTTTGCTCGATAAATATGGCGTCATAGCCCTGATCACGCAGCTTTTGTGCAGAGGCTTCGCCTTCAACAGGGCGCATGTCGGTAATGACAATTTTACCGCCCTCTTGGCCGATTAACTCTGCTGTCGCGTAACCAATACCCGCCGTTCCACCGGTAATAAGTGCCACTTTATCTTGAACACGCCCCATTTTTACACCTCATTTTTACTGTTAAAATTATCGTTTATTGATTGCAAATCACTCTTTACAATTGTGTCCATTTTTTATTCTAGACCAGCACATAGTAACGGATAATCTACGCGGCATGTACTTTAGTAAAAAGCACATGCTTGGCAGCTACGTTTACTCGAAACCTAAGGCCACCAGAAACCCATGTGCAATCAATTTTTCAATGCGTATTAACTTCAAATACACGCTATCTAACCTTTACTCACAAAACCTACGCGTAAAAACATCAGGCATAAAAAAACGGGGACAAAATCCCCGTTTTTTTATGCCGCACTAGCAAGTATTAATCTTCTTGCTGTCCCTCTGAAGGCTCAGGGGCACGTGGAGGCAAACCACCTTCTTCCACAGATACTTCTTTCATGGAGAGCTTTATTCGGCCCCTCGCATCAACATCAAGCACTTTTACTTTAATGTCTTGACCTTCTGAAAGATAATCACTCACTTTATTCACACGCTCTTGAGCAATTTGAGAGATGTGAACAAGTCCGTCAGTACCCGGCATAATTGTTACGAAAGCACCAAAATCAACGACTCTGGCAACTTTCCCGTCATAAATACGCCCAACTTCCGCTTCTGCTGTAATCTCCTCGATACGGAAAATAGCCTGCTGTAAACCGTCTTTATCATCACTATAAATACGAATACTGCCATCGTCTTCAATATCAATAGTTGCACCGGTTTCTTCTGTCAGCATCCGAATAGTCGCGCCGCCCTTGCCGATAACATCCCGAATTTTGTCAGGATCAATCTTCAAGGTGTGGTAACGAGGTGCGGACTCAGCAACATCGGTTCGGCTCTGCTCCAAGATCTTGTTCATCTCGCCAAGAATATGCAAGCGCGCCTGTAAAGCTTGTGTTAACGCTTCCTGCATTATTTCTTCAGTGATGCCTTCAATTTTAATGTCCATTTGCAATGCAGTAATACCCGCTGCACTACCCGCGACTTTAAAATCCATATCACCAAGGTGATCTTCATCACCAAGAATGTCTGTTAATACGGCAAACCCTTCAGGCTCTTTCACCAAGCCCATAGCAATACCTGCTACAGGTGCTTTCAAAGGCACACCAGCATCCATTAACGCTAAACTGGAACCACACACCGACGCCATTGAGCTGGAACCGTTAGATTCAGTGATTTCAGAAACGATTCTAATCGTATAAGGGAAGGCCTCACCATCAGGTAATACGGCTGAAATGCCTCGACGAGCAAGTCGACCATGCCCTGTTTCCCGACGACTTGTACCGCCCATACGACCCGTCTCTCCCACAGAATAAGGAGGGAAGTTATAATGCAGCATGAACGCATCACGCTTCATTCCTTCTAAGGCATCGATATTCTGTGCGTCACGTAAAGACCCAAGAGTCGCTGTAACAATTGCCTGCGTTTCACCACGCGTGAAGAGCGAAGAACCGTGTACTTTTGGCAAAACACCAACTTCAACCGCAATAGGACGAACAGTTGTACTATTACGCCCATCTATGCGTGATTCACCGCGAATGATTCGCCCACGAACAATCTTTTTCTCACATTTTTTGAAGCTTTCTCGGACATCGTCTTCACTAACGCCAGATTCTTCATTTGTTAGCTGGGTTACGCAAGTATCACGTAGCTCACCTAAACGCGCAACGCGCTCTTGCTTATCATTTATTTGATAAGCCGCATCAAGGTCAGTAGCAATAACGCTATTAAGCGCTTCTGCTAATTCAATATTTTCAGCCGCCGCCTGCCAATCCCAAGCCGGTTTCCCTGCCTCACGTACCAACTCTTCAATGGCTTGAATAACCGCCTGCATTTCTTGATGCGCATAAAGTACCGCGCCGAGCATCAAATCTTCAGATAACTCTTTGGCTTCAGACTCAACCATCAAGACGGCATCTTTAGTACCCGCAACAACCATATCAAGATCCGATTCGGCCAGATCTGAATAATTTGGGTTTAATAAGTAGCCTTCTGATTCACTGTAGCCAACGCGCGCTGCACCAATCGGCCCACTAAATGGCACGCCAGAGATCGCAAGTGCTGCAGAGGCACCAATCAATGCTGCTATATCAGGATCAACATTTTTATTCGCTGACATAACCGTGAGAACGACTTGCACTTCATTTTTAAAACCAGCGGGAAATAAAGGACGGATTGGCCGGTCGATCAAACGACACGTCAATGTTTCCTTTTCATTCGGTCGCCCTTCACGCTTAAAAAAACCACCCGGTATTTTTCCGGCAGCGTATGCTTTTTCTTGATAATTGACCGTTAATGGAAAAAAGTCCTGACCAGGCTTAGCATTTTTGGCAGCAACCACCGTACAGAGGACCATTGTATCGTCCATACTGCACAGCACAGCACCTGTCGCCTGACGCGCAATACGGCCAGTTTCCAGCGTTATCGTATGCTTTCCATATTGGAATGATTTACTTACAGGATTCACTATTTTCACCTATATAAACGTTAACGGCCCTAATGGGCCGCTAACTAAATTAATTATCGACGCAAACCTAACTTTTTAATCAATGAGCTGTAACGCTCAGCATCTTTTTTCTTCAAATAATCTAACAATTTTCTTCTCTGGTTAACCATGCGTATTAAACCACGGCGAGAATGATGGTCTTTCTTATTGCCCGTAAAATGGCTCTGTAATTTATTGATATTTGCTGTCAATAAACTCACTTGAACCTCAGGAGAACCGGTGTCCCCTTCTACTCGAGCATGTTCTTGAACAATCACTTCTTTCTCTTCTGCGCTTAATGCCATTTTATTTCTCCAATATGCGTTAATGTACAGGCCTATCCGTGCATATTTACAGATGACCTAATGACACTGAATAAAATATTCAGCTGAGTTAAAACTTACCTAACTTCGTGTAAAAAACCAAACAATCCGACTAAAATCAGGCACTCACAACCAGCCTACGAGGCTGAATTCGACCGTCATCCATAATCTCCCCCACACCAAGAAACATACCGTCGGTATGAAAGATGCGAATCACCTCACCCTCTTGTGACTCTTGATATAAATCCGGTGCCATTACTGCCTGCCCCAGCCTCAAATAGTAGGCGATACTTTCAGGGATTGTCACCGAACGAGCACCTGTAACAGCAGAATCCATCGGCATCAATAAGCTATCAAGTGCCTCATTATCACCACTTTTGCACAAAGGCTCAAGGTCTTCGAACGTGGCCGACTTGTCCTCACCAAAAGGCCCCGCCACAGACCGGTGCAACTTGACCACATGCGCGCCGCAACCTAAAGCAGCACCAAGATCCTCGGCTAAACTACGAATATAGGTGCCTTTGCTACAACTGATTTCAACATCAACTTCCGCTTGCTGACCGGGCCGAAAGGCTAAAAGCTCGTAGCTAAAAATAGTGACTGGACGGGCTTTTCGCTCAACCGTAATACCTTGACGAGCAAGCTTATATAAAGGCTGACCTTCATGCTTGAGTGCCGAATACATTGAGGGGATTTGTTTTATATCACCGCGAAAATTATCGATTGAAGCTTGAATTTCAGCTTCATTTAGCATTGAGGCGTCGGAGGTTCCAATAATATCACCGTCGCAATCCCCTGTTTCAGTTGAAACACCCAACCGAAAGGTACTTAAATACGTTTTATCCGAATCCAGTAGAAACTGTGTGAATTTTGTTGCCTCACCAAAACAGATGGGCAAAACCCCTGTGGCGAGAGGATCCAAACTACCCGTATGCCCTGCTTTCGCAGCTCCAAATAAACGTTTTGCGTGCTGCAGCGCCGTATTAGAGCTAATACCAAGAGGCTTGTTTAATATCAATATACCATCGACAGGCCTACCACGAGACTTCCTACGCGCCACTATTCATTACCAGAAAATGGCTTATCAAGCTTTTTGTCTGCTGCCAACGCTGTATCAATAAGCGCCGACAAGGCTTGGCCTCTACGACCCGTATCATCGTAAATAAATTTCAGGCCTGGAACAATCCTAAGCTCCATGCGTCGAGCAAGCTTCGAGCGAAGAAAGCCAACGGCATTGTTGAGCATTTTTATACCCGCCGTACACTCAATCGCTTCCCGCTCTTCAACATAATTAATATAAACTTTTGCCATTGCCAGATCACGACTTATGTCGACGCCTGTAATGTTAACCATGGCTGCTCGTGGGTCACGCATTTCATTGCGGATAAGCTCTGCTAACTCTCTTTGCAAAGCATCCGCCACACGGTCTGACCGAGTAAACTCTCTAGGCATAAATCACCAAGTACCTGTAATTTGTCGCACTAATAATAATTTACAGTTGCCGCGCAATCTCTTTAACATCATAAACTTCTATTTGGTCGCCTGCTTTAACATCCGTATAATCTTTCACGCCAATTCCGCACTCTGTACCATTACGCACTTCATTTACATCGTCTTTAAAACGACGTAAGGATTCAAGCTCGCCTTGATAAATCACAACATTCTCACGCAACACCCGAATCGGTTTATTACGGAAGACGGTACCTTCAATAACCATACAACCAGCAATTTGGCCAAATTTAGGTGAACTGAAGACATCGCGAACCTGAGCAATACCAACAATTTCTTCACGAATTTCCGGATCAAGCATTCCTGAAAGAGCCTGCTTCACGTCATCCAGCAAATCGTAAATCACACTGTAATAACGAATATCAACGCCTTCTGCTTCAGCTAAACGCCGCCCTGAAGGCTCCGCCCTAACATTAAAGCCAATAACGACGGCATTTGATGTCGACGCTAAACTAATCTCGGACTCCGTCAAACCACCAATGCCCGAGCTAATGACATTAACCCTAACCTCATCTGTAGCGAAATCAGCTAACGATGCCAATATGGCTTCAAGCGAACCCCGAACATCGGCCTTTATCAACACCGGCAAAACCTTTGTTTCTACGCCTTCGAAACTCGCAAACATATTTTCCAGTTTGTTTGCCTTCTGTCGAGCCGCTCTGTCTTCTTTTACTGCCTGCTGCCGTGCATTCGCAATCTCTCTGGCTTTGCGCTCATCAGCAACAACAACAAAATCATCTCCAGCTTCTGGCGGTATATCCAGACCTAAAATCTCAACCGGAATCGAAGGCCCTGCAGTAGTAATGGGCTTGCCGGTCTCATCGACCATCGCCCGAATTTTACCAACACTACCACCTGCCAACAGGTAATCACCTTTACAAAGCGACCCAGACTGAACTAAAGCCGTTGCAACCACCCCTTTGCCTTTTTCCATGCGCGACTCAACAATTAAGCCTTTAGCCACACCATCAACAGCGGCACTCAGCTCAAGCACTTCTGCTTGTAACAATAACGCTTCAAGCAAAGTATCAATGCCGTCACCCGTGTGAGCAGATACTTTTACAAATTGCGTATCGCCTCCCCACTCTTCTGGAATAACATCCTTCGCGGCCAACTCACTAATCACACGTTCTGGGTCAGCACCTTCTTTATCCATTTTATTAATGGCAACAACGATGGGCACCTCAGCCGCTTTTGCATGGGCAATGGCTTCTTCCGTTTGTGGCATTACACCATCATCAGCAGCAACAACCAGTATGATTACATCCGTAGATTTGGCACCACGCGCACGCATTGCAGAAAATGCCGCATGACCCGGTGTATCTAAAAAGGTGATCATTCCCTGAGGGGTGTCAACGTGGTACGCACCGATATGCTGCGTGATTCCACCGGCTTCTCCTGAGGCTACCCTAGAGCTTCGAATATAATCAAGCAACGAGGTTTTGCCGTGATCAACATGCCCCATGACGGTAACAACGGGAGCGCGCGGCTGCATTTCAGAAGCAGTATCGGCCAGTATTTTACTCAATTCTGACTCGATATTATCCGACATAGCCACAGGCACATGCCCTAACTCTTCAGCAATCAAACAGGCCGTATCATGATCGATACTGTCGTTAATTGCTGACATCGAACCCATTTTCATTAAGCCTTTAATCACCACTGACGCTTTCACAGACATTTTACGCGCCAATTCTGCAACTACGATATTTTCGCCAATCTCAACCTCATGAACTATTTTCTTTGTAGGCTTCTGAAATTCATGAGCATTCTTAATGTTAGCCAAGCGCGCTGCCGAGCCTTGTCGACGGCCTTTTACTTCATCGCCATCCTCTAGATCAACCTGCGACAAAAACTTTCCAGGCCGCTGCTTACGCGCACCTTTTACCGTACGTTTTCTCTTTGTCTTTTCTTCCGCTTCAGCTGCGACAGGTGCTTTGCGCATACGCCCCAAACGCGCAAGCGGATCTTCAGCGACCGCCCCCGTTTTAGGTTTGCTCGCAGCACTCTTGGCGGCCTTAGCCTCAGCAATTGCAGCCGCTTTCTTCTGCTGCTCTTCTGCTGCTTGCTTTTCTTTTTCTAGCTTACGCTGCTCTACTTCAAGTCGCGCTTTTTCTTCTCGCGCTTTACGCGCATGTATGGCCGCAATTCGCTTGGCCTCCACATTATCAACTAAGCGAGAAGGTCTGTGTAACGGTCTTTTTACTTCTGGCTTTGCTGCCACTTTTGGCTTTGCTACCACTTCTGGCGCTGCTACCACTTCTGGCGCTGCTACCACTTCTGGCGCTGCTACCACTTCTGGCGCT
>JQIA01001925.1_pt1 | contig 11133 bp, 10 predicted proteins | sample 811431 | NCBI WGS metagenome assembly JQIA01 (sample SAMN02998118, study PRJNA258478) | marine sediment metagenome | biome: marine; feature: seafloor; material: sediment; isolation source: oil-polluted sediment collected from 3 locations (0.5 km, 0.7 km and 0.9 km)... | place: USA: Gulf of Mexico ... | reverse complement strand
ATTTTATCGGAGTATTTATGACCTGTAGCACAAAATGGATTTTACCTTTCGTCATTTTAGTAAGCGCCTGTGGTGAAACAACGAACCTCAAATCAGCCCAAACACCTCAGATGGTTAAAATTGATGGCCCTGTCCATATTCCTCCACAAGATACGCGAAGCTATAAAAGTTTTGAACTAGCGAACCAGCTTAAGGTTCTTCTTGTATCAGATCCTGAAACGGAGCGCTCGGCTGCTGCACTCGCAGTGGGCGTGGGTAGCGAACAAGACCCTGATGAGAGTTTAGGTTTAGCCCACTTTGTTGAGCATATGCTGTTTCTGGGTTCAGAAAAATATCCGTCACCTCATGGCTTTAAGCAGTTTATGACCCAAAACGGAGGTATGTATAATGCCTACACCACTGCTGATCAAACCAATTATTTCTTTGAGGTGAGTGCCACCAGTTTAGCGCCAGCATTAGATCGTTTTTCTCAATTCTTTATATCACCTACGTTTGATGAAAATTATATTGATAGTGAACTCAAAGTAGTTGATGCAGAGTATCAAATGCTGAAGGGTAACGAGGGCTGGGTTAGTTTATCGTTAATGAAGCAGGCTATTAATCCTGAACATTCATTTTCACGATTTGCTGTAGGCAGTAGCCAGTCATTAGCGGGCGATAAAGTTAACCCAATTAAAAATAGAGTGGCTGACTTTTACCACACTTATTATGCCGCTAATGCCATGACCTTGGTTGTTTTGGGGAAGGAATCAGTAGAAACACTACAAAAACTGGTAGAGAAGAGTTTTTCAACTATTAAGGCTACAGCAGATCCCTCTGACGTAACAAAGCCCGTTATTGAAAATTCGTTATTTTTGGAGTCAAAATCATCACAACGTTTAACAATGGCGCTAAATAACCCGCTACCACAAATGGCCTTATCATTTTCTGTACCGGCTTTTGTTACATATTATCAGCAAAAACCAGAAGAATTTATCGCCAATATATTGAATGACAATAATGAAGGAGGCCTTAAAGCACAGCTGAAAGAAAAAGGTTGGATCAATGACATGATGGCGGGTAGTCGTTTAAGCACCCGAAGCTACGCAACCTTTGATATTCAGTTTGCGCTCAACGAAGAGGGAATGAAGCATTATAATGAAATAGCAGGTGCGGTATTTCAATATTTAAGATTAATAAAGCAAGAGGGTATTTCTGACAATCGTTATAGTCAACAGCAACAGCGTGTGGCTGAGCGGTTTCGCTTTCAGGAAAAAATCCCCGCCATTGCGTATGTGGGAGAGTTAGCTAATAATCTGCAAAGCTACCCGGTAAGAGATGTTTTCTCAGGTCCTCGCTTAATGGCTAACTATGAGGCATCAAGTATTGAGCAATATCTTAATTACCTTACCCCTGAAAAAGCACTGCTTTCATTAAGTGGTACAGGAAAACCACTTAAGCACGTTGATGATTGGTCGGGTCATCAATACAGTCTTTCAGCTATTGATGCTGCAACCATTGCACAATGGCAGGCGCAATCAGTTGTTAGCCACTTATCATTGCCTCCCGTAAGCATTGCGTCACTGGCTGAAAGCTCTGAGACACCGTCGCTTGAGTTGGTTGTGGCAGGTGTTGAGAACTCACAGTCGGGTAGCCTTGAGCCGACAATAATCGATTATGAGCAAGGCTTTACGTTGTGGTACAAGCAAGATGATAAATTTATGGTGCCTAAAACAGACACCTACTTTATGTTGGAATCATCTGCCGTAAAAGCCAGCCCCCAATCTACAGTTATGAAAGGGCTTTACATTATGATGATTAATGAATCACTTTTACCTTCATCCAGCCAATTTCGTGATGCGGGTGTAAGCTACGATATTCACCCCGCTAAACGAGGCATTAGTCTTTCACTTTCAGGCATGACGGAGCCACAGTCTGCATTACTGGATATGATCTTAAAAGTTGTGGCAGGTAATTCATTTACCGAACAACATTTTACTATCGCTAAACAAAACCTTGCATCAATGTATCAACAATATCAGCAGAGCCAGCCCATTGATAAGGTCATGCATGCGGTCTCTGTAACGTTGGACCCTCTAGCCTGGGAAATGGATGCATTAACGGCTGAGCTGAAATCACTTAGCCTTAAAGATGTTCGTGCATACCAAAAAACTTTTTTATCTCAGTTGGAGGTCACGGGTTTATCTCATGGTAATCTTAATAAAAACCAAGCCTTACAGCTAGGCAACCAAGTACAAAAGGCGCTAAAAATAACTGAAAATGGTGCTGTAATGCCTCAGTACCAAGTTATTAATCTACCACAAGGTGAGAGTTGGTTAAGAGCTCTAGAGGGCGGTAACAGCGGTAATATCGCCGTAGTACTTTACAGTCAGGTTCAAAATGGTACGGTTAAAGACGCTGTATCTGTTCGCTTATTAGGTTATTTGTTGCAATCAGAGTTATTTAATACGCTGCGTACAGAGCACTCGATGGGCTATATTGTGGGAGCCGCCCCAGTGCCGGTTCATAATGTAGATGGCTTAGCGGTCTATGCGCAATCTCCGGACCAATCAGTATTAGAAGTACAAAAGGAGCTAGAGGCAGAGTTAAAAGGAATGGATGCCCGCATTGCTGCACTGGGTGAGGGCGAGTTCAAGCAGGTTAAAAATGCCATGCTTTCATTCTTAACCCAAGAGCCGAACCTAAAAGCGCGTTCTGATTTTTACTGGATGAAAATAAGCTTAAAGTCTCCACCGTTTTTACAGAAAGAACAGTTAATTGAAACGTTAGAAGGTTTAAGCAAGGCAGACTTTGTTGCGTTCTGTCAGCAGTTCTTGTCTGCGGAAACCCGTAATGGATTGGCGATACACTCTCAGCCTGCCAAAAAAAGTATGACCATTGGTAATACTTTTAAAGTAATCAATAGTTTAGCTGAATTTAAAGGGAATGCTAACTACATCACAAAGTAAGAGGTTGTCTACTACTTTAGTCTAGTCTGATCTTGTTCATTAGGGGGTTATAATTTAGCTTGTTAGTGGTGCTTTTATACACTAACAAGCTAGCGTATAAATAAGGAACTTACTCAGGGGAATAGAGTGTTTAATGATAGGGATGCCGAGTTTATTTCAAGATTTATTGCAAATAGCCTCAAGGGCAAGGCTGAAGTAGTCAGCCTGCTTGATTTGCTTAACGAACGAATACCTATTAGTTACGTAAATTACTGGGTTATCAAAAAAGATGTTTTAACATCGGACTATTCTTGCTTAAAGTATAGCTACCAAAAATCATCCATAGATATGTTTCGGCTTAGTGAGTCAAAAGAGCTATGCTGGGGCTCAGCAAAGTCAGACATTCACTGCATAGCCTGCATGAAAGCCATACAAAACTTAATGCATAGTGAGGTTTTTTGCTATGAAATACATGAGCATTTAGAAAGCTTACAGGCCATTAAGGTTGACCTACCAGAGCCGGTTACAGGCTCAAGGGTAATTTACAGCTTTCAGCTCTCAATAGAGGAGCGGAAATTAGAATCGCCCGATAAGCTGGTTCTAAAATGTCTGTTACCGGTACTTTTTCATACAACTCGACAGTTGAGTGGTAGTGTTAGTCGTCAGGGGTTATTGTCTCGGCGAGAAACTGCCGTGCTAGAGTGGATTAAACAAGGTAAAAGTACCTGGGATATTAGTCAGGTATTAAGTATTGCAGAGCGAACTGTTAACTTTCATGTAAAGAATATTTACCAAAAGCTTGGCGTGGTAAGTAGAGCTCAGGCGGTTGCTGTTGCGATTGACCTGGGTGTGATTCGATCCTCTGTATTGAATGAGGAAACGGTTTGTATTGATTAGTTATTTTGAATAACTACCCAGTTCATTTAGCGTGGGTTTTGTCGTGCAGGTTGAAATTAGTAAAAATAAACACATCATATTTCCTCAATTTACCTATAAAAACTTAAGCTAAAAAAACAATAAGTAAGGCAACGGCTAGCCAAAAAACTATCTGAATCCCTATAAGTTGCCGGTTAAAGCTACCCACATTCTCCTTTGTGATGAATAAGGTATCGACTAGCCAGTAATAAATTCTGGAAAAAATAACATCGCTACCTATCGACAGAATAAAAAACAGACTCCAGTGATAAGTTGATGCGCCAATAGCTAAGATTGTAGAAGCTATAACCGTAGGGATGGCAACTTGGTGTACGGTTATTCTGGTTATGTTTAGGGATGGTGTAACGGTGTTTGATCGTTTACTCGTAGAGGGCATTATAATAAGCCTGAATATCTCTGTTGTGGGATATTTTTGTGTGAGTGATACTGAGGTAAAGGTAATTTTACAGAATAAGTTATATGTTTATAACTGTCATAATTGACAGGTGCTTGTATCTATACTTTTTGCTTATACTGTTAATTACGCTGTAAAAAGTGAGCGCTATGGATTTACCGTTATGGATATTAAAGTTGCAGTCGTGTTTTTTCTTGTGTCAGCCCTGTTGCTTTTCACGGTTTCATTTGTGTTAGTCAAGTTGCTTCGGATATTTATAAAGCCAAAAAATATTAATGAAAATTTCACTAATGCACTGTCTGCAAAGGAAATATTATCCGCATGCCTGCTAGTTTTTATACAAATGTTAATTTTCACTTCTGAGCATACGCTCCCCGACAGCTGGATCGCTGAGGTTTCGGAGGGTTTTGACGGTAAGGTTATTGTTGGTGTCTTAATGATGGTTCTATTTCAGCCTATTGTTTATATATTAGATCGGTATGTGTGGTTTGGTAGAAGGTGATTCCATTTATGCTTCGTGGCTTATTTAGTGTACATTATTAGCTAAACTTAGCTAAGGCTGGTGAAGTAATGCAAGCAAATATGCACGAAGCAAAAAGTAAACTATCTAAACTGGCTGACCTGGCACTAAAAGGTGAAGACGTAATTATTGCGAAAGCAGGGAAGCCAATAGTCCAATTGATTGCTTATAAAGAGCCTGTAGCACGAAAGTTCGGGCAATTTAAAGGTCAGTTTAAAATGAAAAGTGATTTTGATAGCCCGTCAGTTAATGATGAAATTACGGATCTTTTTGAGGGCTCTTTGTGAAGAGGCTACTGTTAGACACTCATGTGTTGGTTTGAGGGCGATGAGCAGCTAGGTGTAAATGCAAGAGCTGAAATTGAGAATGCATCAAATCACGTTTATGTTAGTGCTGCGACTGCTTTGAAAATGTCTATAAAGAGACGGTTGTGAATTTTAAGGGAAGTAACCTCCCCTTAAAATAGTATTTATCAGCAAAGTTATGAGTTCAACGCTGCTTGCTGCAACTCAAATAACTCATTAATACCTTTCTTGGCAAGTGTCAGCATCGCATCAAATTCATCCTGATTAAATGACTCTCCTTCCGCTGTGCCCTGAACTTCAATAAAGCCGCCTTTATTGGTCATTACAACATTCATATCAGTTTCAGCCGCTGAATCTTCAGGGTAATCCAAATCAAGTACTGCATGACCTTCATAAATACCCACAGAAATAGCGCCAATCATTTGCTTTAGAGGTAGCTCTTTTAATTTTCCGCTATCAACTAAGGTTTGCAGTGCATCGACCAATGCAACGCAGCCGCCAGTAATAGACGCGGTGCGTGTACCGCCGTCGGCTTGAATCACATCACAATCAATAGAAATTTGACGCTCGCCAAGGGCTTCAAGGTCAACGGCTGCACGTAATGAACGAGCAATAAGGCGCTGAATTTCTACCGTTCTTCCGCTCTGCTTACCACGCGCTGCCTCTCTAGACATACGTGACCCTGTTGATCTTGGAAGCATTCCGTACTCAGCGGTAACCCAGCCTTGGCCTTTTCCACGAAGGAAACGAGGAATAGATTCATCAATACTGGCAGTACAGATAACCTTAGTGTCGCCAAACTCAATTAATACTGAACCTTCTGCATGCTTAGTGTAGTTACGTGTGATTTTAATGTCTCTGGCTTGCTCTGGTGCGCGTCCACTTGGTCTCATGCTTGCGATCCTGTGTAGTAATTGTACGAGTGATTAATAATGAAATTGGCGGCATTTTACCACCTATGCCGATTAAGTGCGCTTACCTTAAAATAATATGTATTTACTTAAAGGAATAGAGGTAGGTTTATGGCGCTTAACTGGGTAGAATTAATTAAAACCTATCAACTAATATCGGTTATTAAACTTAACCGTTTTGGGAGCAATTAATGATTCGAAGCATGACAGCCTTTGCCCGAGAAGCTGCGCAAGGCGATTGGGGAACTTTGACATGGGAAATCAGGTCAGTTAATCACCGCTATCTTGAACCTCACTTCAAACTCCCTGAAAACCTCAGAGAAATAGAGCCAAACTTGCGAGAAGGCTTGAGAAAACATCTTAACCGAGGAAAGGTAGAGTGTGCTTTACGCTGGCAGCCTGTAGAGCAAAGTGGTCAGGGTTTTAATTTGAATGTCGATTTGGTTAAAGATATTAATCAGGCAGCTAATCAGGTTAATCGAATTTTGGATAACCCCGCCCACCTTAATGCCTTGGAGTTACTCCAATGGCCTGGTGTTATGAAAACAGCCGCCGTGGATGAAGCCCCTTTAAAAAAAGAGGCACTTGCAGCATTTGATGCAGCGCTTAAAAGCCTTGTTGATGCAAGAGCTCGTGAGGGTGAGCAGCTTGAGCCTCTATTTGAGCAAAGACTCAATGCCATTAATAATATTGTTTTAGAAGTGAGGGAGAAATTACCCGAAATCCTTCAAAAGCAGCGAGAAAACCTTATTTCACGCTTTGAAGATGCAAAGATTGATCTTGATCCGGAAAGAATCGAACAAGAAATGGTGATGCTAGCGCAAAAAGCGGATGTGGATGAAGAGTTAGATCGGCTGGATGCACACGTTAAAGAAGTTCGCTCAGTGCTAAGTAAAAAAGGGGCGATAGGGCGACGGTTAGACTTTTTAATGCAAGAGCTTAACCGCGAAGCGAATACGCTTTCATCAAAATCTATCGTTACTGATACAACAAAAGCAGCGGTTGAGCTTAAAGTACTTATCGAGCAAATTCGTGAGCAGGTACAGAATGTAGAGTAAAGCCTATTGGGTTCTAGGTGTGTATTTTTCCTGTTTAGCCAGTGATAAAGCAAAGCCGTCGTTGCAGTTGGCCTTTGGGTATTTTGGGATTATTTGCATGGAATGCATTATCGGCTCAGCTGTAACGATAAATGTGGTTTAGCTCTATTAAAATTGTTTTCAGGCATATGTTACCTTTTAAATGGGGCCCAAATATGACCTTAGTTCTTAAGGAAATACCACCTTTGTAATTCATCTGTTAGTTCGGGTTTTATCCCTTTATCCACGTACATTTGTTTTAGGCTCTGTTATAATTATTTTAACTATAATAAAAAAATAAGTGCGTCAAATATTATAAGGTGACCCCAATTATTTTTGAGGTGCCTGTGTCGGAATCAGCCATAAGTTGGCTATTCTTGAGTGCAATTTTATGAATTGCCATACGCAAAGTAAAAGCCAAATATTAATGAGGTAATTTCAAAATAGCATGAAAACTAAAAATGTTACGTTAGCTATAAGCATTACAGTAAGTACCCTGTCGGCTCAAGCGCAGGACTTTTTCCCTGAGACGTCTCTGGAATTACAAAGCGCATTTAATACATCGGCTCAAAACACAGAAGCTGACAATATTTTTCTAGCAGAAAAGCAATACAACGCTGCTGATGTCGGCGGTGTATTCATTATTCCTAAAATGGAGAATGCTTCGGGGAAACTTTCCGTTATTGGTAAGGGCGAAGGTAAAAGTACGCTAGCTGGAAATAACACTTCAGCTGTTGTCTTCCTAAAAAATACATATGGCGAATTCCAGAGCGGCGTCAATCAAATAGAAATAGCTATTTCTGGTTTAACTGTTACAGGCGGACATTGCACTGGCATCAATAACGCTTGTGGTAAGCTAACGGATGAACTTGATCCGTCTGAGTATGTAACGGAAAGTGGTGCTCTTTCGTTATATGCTGCCAACTTAACATTAAGTCACGTTGAAATTAGCAACAATTTAAGTAATTACGGTGCTGTTAGTGCTCATAACATTATAGCTACTGATATTAATGTACACGACAACGTTGGTTATGATAAACGCGCTTGGGGGGCAGGACTTCATTCATGGAATATTGTGAATGTAACAGACTCTACATTTACTAACAATACAAACGCTTGGGCTGGCGGGGCCATTGTCAACTCTTCTCAAGGCGGTTCTACCGTTGTTACAAACTCTTCATTCACTGGTAATGCAACGTTGTTTGAAGGTGGTGCTATTTACTCTGCAGGTAATGTAGTATTTACAGTCACAGACAGTACGTTTATAGATAACTCTGTGTCTGATGGTTCTGGTGGCGCTATTAGGATAGCCGACTCGGGAGTAGTTACTATTTCTGGTAGTACCTTTACTGGAAATTCAGCAGAAGGTCTGGTTAGAGAATACTGTTCAGCTGACCAGCTTGAACGTAACTTCTGTTCAGGTGACGGCGGGGCTATCTTTATTGATGATTCTTTTGCGCCTACTGTGACGATTTCAGATAGCACGTTTAAAGATAATACTGCATGGGGCGTTGGTGGTGCTATTGCTTTTGATGGTACTTGTAGTCAAGGTTATCCAAATGCATCTTCTTTAAGTGCAGTGGCTGAATGTGTTGGTTACTCAGGTCAAGCTAATATTACCACTTCTGTAATTAATGACTCTGTCTTTGATGGAAACACCGCTGGTTTCAGAGGTGATGCTATTTGGACTTCTGAAGGTCCTTCTAAGCTAAACGTTTATACTTATGGTGAGATCGACATAACTAATAGTACATTCATTAATAATGATGTTGATAGTGTTAGCGGTTTCTTAAGTGTCGTCGTAGACGATGGAGAGCAGCCTGAAGTAATACCTGAAGTAACGCCTGAAGTAACGCCTGAAGTAACGCCTGAAGTAACGCCTGAAGTAACACCTGAAGTAACACCTGAAGTAACACCTGAAGTAACACCTGAAGTAATACCTGAAGTAACACCTGAAGTTGAGGTTGCTCGGTCTGGCGGTGGCGGCGGGGGTGGCTCTATGTCGTTTCTAATGCTCATAGGGTTATTGTTAATGGGAGTTGTACGTAGAACATGTACCGTAGTAACTAAAGTTTCTTCCTGATGTAGATATAAACTAAATCTATATTTTTATTAACTAAGGTAAAAAAGGAGCGATGGAATTAAAATAACAGATACAGTCTCTCAGGCGAGAGGCACTTTATATATTATTTCTGCTCCTTCAGGAGCAGGGAAAACAAGCCTAGTGACCGCTCTGACTAAGGTTGATAAGGATGTTCTTGTGTCTGTATCTCATACTACGCGAGACATGCGCCTGGGTGAAAAAAATGGTGTGAATTATAACTTTGTTACCCAAGGTGCATTTCTAGATATGGTTGGGCGTAGTGATTTCTTAGAGCATGCCGAGGTATTCGGAAATTATTACGGCACCTCTCAGTCTTGGGTTAATAAAACACTCGAGTCTGGTCGCGATGTCATTCTTGAAATTGATTGGCAGGGCGCGCAGCAAGTTAGGCGGCTAATGCCTGATGCGTTGAGTATTTTTATTATCCCCCCTAGTAAACATGCGTTACAGGAACGGTTGGATAGTAGAGGGCAAGACTCGGCAGAAATTATTGATGGAAGGATGAAAGAGGCAGCTAGTGAGAGTAGTCATTATGTTGAGTATGACTACATTGTTGTGAATGATGAGTTCGATGAAGCACTCGAAGACTTGAAGAGCATTTTTAAGTCTCAGCGACTTCGAATTAGAGCCCAAGAACAAAAAACAACCAATATTCTAAATGACCTCTTGTCATAAGGTGTTACTTTTAGGTAAACTGTACGGCTGAATTTTAGTATTTTAATCGGGGTTCCTGATGGCACGAGTGACTGTTGAAGATTGTTTAGAAAATGTAGAAAATCGATTTGAATTGATTATGGTATCTACAAAAAGAGCACGTCAGCTTGCAACGGGCGGACAAGAGCCACACGTTGAGTGGGAAAATGATAAGCCGACCGTTGTTGCTTTAAGAGAGATTGCGGAAGGTTTTATAGATAGAACCATTCTGGATGAAGATAAGGGCGAATAATTCTCCCTTTAAGATCTGTAGAATACCTAAAAACCCGAATGTTTCGACATTCGGGTTTTTTTGTCTGGATGTATTGATTCCAAGTAGATATAGTTCTGATATGAGTCTAGTTTTTGAACCTAAAGGGTAGGAGATTGTGTGCCGGGTGTTGATGACTTTATCGATGGATTAAGTGAGTATCTGGATGATCAGGCCGTTAATTTAGTTCGGCAGGCCTATCTCTGTGCCGAACAAGCCCACGAAGGTCAATTTCGTCGTAGTGGCGAACCTTATATTATTCACCCTCTGGCCGTAGCGCGAATTCTTGCGGGCCTGCGAATGGACCCGCAAACATTAATGGCTGCATTGCTCCATGATGTAATTGAAGACACCGATGTAGCAAAAGAAGAGCTGGCCGCCCAGTTTGGTGATGTGGTTGCAGAGCTGGTTGATGGTGTTAGTAAGCTGACCCAAATAGAGTTTAAATCTAAGGCTGAAGCTCAGGCAGAAAATTTCAGAAAAATGACCTTGGCAATGGCCAAAGATATTCGTGTTATTTTAGTGAAATTAGCTGACCGCCTTCATAATATGCGTACGCTTGGCCCCTTAAACCCTGAAAAACGCCGACGAATTGCCACAGAAACCCTTGATATTTACGCGCCTATTGCCAATCGACTAGGCATTAACAGCATACGAATTGAGCTAGAAGATCTTGGTTTCTCAGCGTTATACCCTATGCGGGCGAAATATATTCGCAAAGCCGTTGAGAACCTCAGGGGTAATCATCAGGAAATCATCGGTGAGATTCAGACCAGGTTAGAAGAAAAGCTAGATAAGCGAGACCTCAAAGGGCTTATTATTGGTCGAGAAAAACACCTCAACAGTATCTACCAGAAAATGAAATATAAGCATAAATCGTTTCATGAAATCATGGATGTTTATGCCTTTAGAATTGTTGCTGAGAGCGAAGACAGTTGTTATCGAATACTGGGCGCAGTTCATAGCTTGTATAAACCACTACCTGGGCGTTTTAAA
>JQIA01001923.1_pt1 | contig 11137 bp, 3 predicted proteins | sample 811431 | NCBI WGS metagenome assembly JQIA01 (sample SAMN02998118, study PRJNA258478) | marine sediment metagenome | biome: marine; feature: seafloor; material: sediment; isolation source: oil-polluted sediment collected from 3 locations (0.5 km, 0.7 km and 0.9 km)... | place: USA: Gulf of Mexico ... | reverse complement strand
ATCAAACCAAAGCACTTCAAGCATATTAGCTATGGTCTTATTATCCTTAATATTTTTGTAATTGGCCAAGGATTATATTTATCAATGGCCACCGGTAAATTCTTTTCAAAAGGATATGACGATAATGGCCCTATGAAAGAGATCCATTTCTCTAAAAACAAGGAGAATGTTCTCTTCTTTATTATTGATGGTGCACAGGGTTGGTTTACAAAAGATATTCTTGAAGAAAATCCAGAGTTTAAAAGTGAGTATGATGGGTTTATATGGTATCCCAATACCATTTCAACGTCAAACTTTACATATGCATCAGCTCCTGCTATGATGAGCGGCAACGATTATACTATTGCCAATATGAATAAGGATCTTACTACAACAATAAGACAGAAAGTGACCAATGCAACAGATCAATTTTATGATAAAGTAAAATCTCAAAACTACTTTTTAACGGCTCATCACTTATCATACGCTACTTCGGAACCAACTAAAGTTGACAACCATTTACCTAAATGGGATAAAAAATGGTCAAAGATCTTGAACGTAACAAATCAGAAAAGCATGTGGTTCTCTCAATTATGGCAAAACGCTTTATTTTCAAGTATGCCATTATTTATTAAACCAATAATTTATAATCATAATAAGTGGTTTAAAAGCGAGAAAGATATTAATGAAAAAGAAATAACATCAACAGTTCATTTAAACAAATACAGCTTCTTGAAAATTCTGTCTGATATTTCTAATGCTGAAAGCGATGAATCGAATTTTATTTTTATCCATTCTCTTTTTGCTCATGCCCCTTGGGATAGAATTACAGAAGACAATAAATTGATTAGTGATGTGAGCCCTTATTCTAACCAAAAACAGTTTATGGAATTGTTTTCAGTTTGGATGACTTGGATGAAAGAAAACGGAGTTTATGATAATACAAAAATTATTCTTGCATCGGATCATGGTAGATCCTGGTGGCATTATAAAGGAAAAGCAAACACAAGGAACATACCGATAGTTTGGAAAAAGGGAGAAGATTTTCACCTAAATAAATTCCTAAGATTAAATCCACTGATGCTTATTAAAGATTTCAATTCTCATGGAGATGTTAAAGAAGATTGGAGATTAATGAGTAATGCAGATACTTATGCCATTGCTTTTAATGAAAATGACCCTACAAAAATTGACTTACCAAATAGGACAGTAAATACCTATTATACCAAATGGCATACCGATTTAAATACAAGAAAGCAGTACAAAACGATTCATGCTTTTAATATCAAAGACAATGTTTATGATTTAAATAATTGGGAAGAAATTAAAATTGATACTGAAAATTCTCGGAAACACATAAGTGCAAGTGATGTTGACATATATGACTATTCAAAAATTGACAAAGAGTATATAAGGTTTGAAAGGGAAAGGATCGTAAAAAGAATTTCTGGTAATTACGATTGGTTTAAAAAAGTCAAGGAACAAGCAGTTAACCGAAAAATAACAGTAGATTCTATGTTGGTAAACTCGGCTAATTATGTTATAAAAACAAGTGATGGCGGTATAATACGAGAAAAGGGAGTCCTTATTTATCAGTTTAGAAATGACCCAATAAAAATGGCTGAAATAACAAAGGAAGCTGAAAAAAATAATGTCTCTATTGAGAAAATGCTTAGAGTTAGGGCTGTTACTTTCTTGAATAACAATTATCAATAATTGCTAAGCATTACGAGAACCAACACATTACTGGTTAAACAAATGTTTCTAATAAAACATATCAGCGACATTCTCAATAGTACCTAGAATTTTCGAACCATTTAACTGAAGAACAGATTCTTTTTCTATTAGATAGCGAGTATCACAATTTGTAAGCTTAAGCTTCTTTGTAATTAGAGTTGCAGGGCCATATTCTGGTTTTTTCCTTAATGCTACTAAACCATAATTGCAGTTTTCAATATTAACGTTCTCAAGTTCAAGCACAGAAAGATCTTTGGTAGCCACACCAATATTACAGTTTATAATATTAGTATTGGTAACTACTAGACTTGATCCTTCTCCTCCACTAACGCCTTTATCGTCTATATTTATTATCTCGCAATTATCGATAATGATTTGACTTGTGCTAAAATCGATAGCATCATTCCCTACAAATTCAAATTTAGAATAATCCAGTAATCCAGTACAAAAATCAGAATCGAAAGCATCTGCAAAAATATTTTTAAAAAGTGATTTTGTAACATGAAAATCAGATCGGATAATATTCAATGCATCCTCACAATGATTATCTTCAAAGGAACAATTACTTACAAATACATCAGACTCATAAAAATTAACGGCTCCTGTGAGAGTCCAACCTTCATAATCCAAGGTGTTTAAATCTTTAAATATTACATGATTTAATGTGCTTTTTCCATTAGCTTGAAGCACTGTAAAAGCATTTGCTGTAGTATCAGATGAATATATCTTTATTGGCATTTCCTTTGTTCCATTCATAATAACAGGAGAATGCGAAACAATGCAAGCCTCCTTAATAATATCAATTTCAACACCTTTTTCAAAAACTAAGACTAGCTCAGCGGGTATCAATACTTTCTTGTCTAACTCATATTTTCCCGATTTAACAAACAGACTGTCTCCTCGCTTTACAAACAAATTACAAGCATTAAGATCAAACGAATGCTTTAGTTTTTGATAGGGTGATAATTCTTCATTTTTTACAAAACGAGATAACTCACTATAAAAGACTTCATCATGATTAATATCTTTAAAAACCAGCTTCCTTGCTTCGGCTAAGTACTTTACACTAATTAATGTATCATCATAGTGATGCTCATAAGGTTTAAGCACAACAGAATTATTAAACAAATGAATCATAGAATTACTCTCATCTGCTAAGCCTACAACTTCCACACTTCTACCATTATAATTCTCTATAAGTAGATGGGCTGACATATCATCAGTTGCATAATAATAGGAATTAAGATAGGTTTCTATTAATTGAGGGAAAAAGCTAGTATCAGCAATTTTAGTTGCATCATTTAAAGATATTTGATCGTAATAACCAGTATCAAATTTTATTTTTAACTCTGGTATTTTATTCCTCACATCACTGGCATTTCTATAAAAATAGTTTTCATTAAAAGCATACTCAGGAACTTCTTTCTTAATCATTGCTTCATATTTAGCAATATCACTTCTTTGGCTATCCATAAACTTCCGCAAGAAAGCTTCATCAGAATATTTTTCCAAATAAGGGATATAAGCTTCAATAAATGCTGGTGCAGAAAAAATGCTTCTGACCAAATTATGTTCCGCTTCCGATGTATGCTCTGTTCTAACGAGCAAAGGAGAAACAAGGGCCCGTTTTTCCTCTTTAAAATAATCAGTAAAATCATCGAAATTTATAGGTTCCAATTTACAAAGAACAGGATTATAATACATTCTTTGATTATGCCAAGCAACTCCATGTCTACCATTTGTTACATCAATTAACGCATAATATTTTGCAAGAATATCAATATTAAACATTTCCTCAATAGGAGCTTTGCGCATTATATATTGTCGCATTAAACTATGAGCAATATTAAATTGGGCTTTCAAATTTGGTTTTTCAAGAATCTTGTTCATCCCAAAAGCCATTACACGCGCCGATTCGTAATATGGCATATTAGGCCATTTTATTTTTTCACCCAAATACTGACGTGAGTGCCACAATGGATCTTCATCAATTTTCATGATAGGACCTTCGCGTCGCATATTATATTCAACTAATTGTTTGGCAAAATGTTCTTCCCAAGCGTAGATACCAAGACTTTTTCCGTTTAAATGCACAGGAACAAAGCCATATCTAGTTGCCAACACACCCTCCTGATCGAATAATTGGTGAGCATAGTATTCATTCAAATAATATCGAGTAATAGGATTTTGAAGTGAAAAAACTCTCATCCGATTAAAAGTGAAATCATCTCTCATTTTTACCCTAAAAGACCATTTGCTCCCCATTAAGTGGTCAAGCCAATCTCCTTTAAACCTAGCCTTTATAGGCATTACATCTGATTCATTAGATACAATACCTTTCATCCATTCACCATCGCCAATTAAAACTCCAGCATCAAATGCATTCATTCTCTTATCTTGGAATTTTTGCATTTTACGATCAGTAAAATACAAGTGCAAATTGGGGAGGTCAGTATAAACTGGGAATTGTTTGGTATGAAGTTGTTTTACTGAAAAATCATCGAAATATGCAGAATCGGCATTAATTAGCCACATATAAATACTTACTGAGGTAATATTTGGCGGAACTTCTAAATCAATTTCCAGTCTCTCCCATCCATTCTTCCCTTTTTCTACAACTTCAGTTTGGGCTATATATAAACTTCTTGTCTTATCTCCTTGCGCAACCAAAGCTGCTTTTGAGGAAGGATCTTTTCTCCACACACTAATTAAATAATGTTCAATCCCCAACTGATTTTCAAACTTTAACGACAAACCAAATTTTCGCTTACCTGTAAGCAGAATACTATATTTTCCAGAATAAGATTCATTTTCAACTATATACCCACCTACATTTACTTTTATTATTTCGTTATTGCTTTCTATCTCAAACTTCTTTTTGTCGGCATCAAGCTTAGTAGTATCAATATCGCAAAACACTTCACTTAAAAAAAGCTCCGGTTCTTCAACCTGACAGGATTCTAAAAATATAAACCCTGAAAACAATACAATAAGCCATAACTTGGAGAGTACAGAAAAACTTCGGTTTCGAGACTTTGTTTTCATAGAGTTTATATTGCTAAATGTTGATTAAACGACTCTATTCCATTCACATATTTCGAGAACTTATTTAGTCTAAAAGGAAGAAAAGAAGTGACACTAGTTACAGTTGCATCATGTTCCATATCATATTTTAACTCTAGCACAACAATATTTTTTTGCGATCGCTGCTCAATAAATAATGAGTTATTCGTCTTGATATTATAATAATGCATAGAATGGTCTATTGTAAATCTAAACAATCCATCAAAAGAAACATAATACTTCCTTTTATAAGTATTCACCAATGTTGGTATAAAATAAGATACTTCATTTATAACCCACTCAGGCAAGTCTGAATTACTAAAAACATCCTTAAGTACGAGCTTGTCAAAATTCTCTTTTAATGTAAACGACTTCAATGGAAAAGACAATTTCCTACCTACTGCTCCTGTTTTTATTTTAAATTCAAGAATAGGTCTTTTAATATTACCAAAAGTATCGCCATACCATCTTATCCTAATTTTAACTCGTTTACTTTTACCAAAATGGTTATCGTAATAGTTTCTTAGGTTTGGAGTATCAAAATAGATATTATTAATATGTCGTTCATAAAAAACGGGACGGAAACCCTTAGGGTTCATCCTCACCATTTTTTCAACATAAGGCACAACACCATTCTCAATTACAAACTTTCGCTCGTATCTACTGGTCTTTAGCTCGGTATATTCTTTAGCAAGAGACATTAGTATGCTTTACTATCAAGGAAAGAAATATTCACTCCATTATATTTGGACTGGATATCGTTGCGGAATAACTCAAGATCAGTTGGGTTTCTAACATCGGCAACAAAAGAAAACTCCGTCATTTGATCTTGCTCATCAAATCTTTTTAATTGATGCCTTCTAAAATGCTTTTGCATGAGCTGTTGAACTTCATGAATTTCTGGTTTTACCTCTGAGTTTGAACTGATAGTTACAAACAAATTTTGAGATTCACCTTTTCCAGCTAAGAAATATCTTACCCACAAAATAACCATTAATACACAAAAAGCAGCTATGGCAATATAAATTTGATTTGCTCCCAAGCCTATTCCTAAGGCTATGGAAAAGAAAAGATAAGCTAACTCTTCAGGTTCTTTTATTGCAGCACGGAAACGAACAATTGAAAGTGCTCCAACTAAACCTAAAGACAAGGCTAATGAAGATTTTACAATAGTTATGATGAGCATAGTAGTAAAAGCCAAAAGCATAAAATTAGCTGAAAAGTCTTTTCTGTTAGATAAACTTTTTGCAACTCTCCTATATGTAAGGGATAATATCCATGTCATTATAATAATGACCAAAGAGTTTAGTAAAAAATCATTTACTGAAAGATTAACATTCTCAGTAATGAGAAATTTCTCAAATAGATTCCATTTATTTTCCATGAAGCATTGTTTTTTTTTTGCAAAAATAAAATAATAGCAGAATATAAAACTATAATTTAAAACTTTATAAAAAACAGTTGCAATTATATCTTATTTACGCCCAATATTTATATTATATACCTCATGCTAATAGGAAAACGCAATAACACAACTAAAAACACCTAATTTAAAAATAAAATAAATAATTTCCCAGCTATACCTCACTGTCATACTGACTCTTATATTTTTATTATAAAAAAGTAATAAAATTAGTCAAAACACGCGCAACTATTAGCAAACTCTGCTTGTCTAGGTTTGTTGCTGGTTAAAGTCAGGAAAGAACAAAAACTGTAATTAGTTGATGATGATTTCTTTATAACAGCATATTAATGCAATTCTTTTCTACAGAAACCAGGATTGTATTTAATAAGACCAAATTATATTATTATTTATTAACTAAAATTTTCAAAAGAATGAAAAATTTTACGAGAATGAAATTTTGGATGGTGCTTTTGGTGATGGGCGTTGTTGCTTCATCAGCTTTTGCTCAAAGTCCAAAATTAACAATCAATCCTCTTGTATTAAACCTTGGCGAGTGGCCAATCGGTGGATGGCAAGAAAATGCTTATTTCGAGCTAACTAACGATGGTGTTGGTGAGCTTATAATCACATCAAGTGATTTAGACGATGCTAACGGCGTATTCGCTTTAAGCAATCCTACAATTCCTGTAACTTTAACTCTTAGTGGTGATAACACTATGGTTGGTGTTAGCTTCGTTGGTGACGCTGTTGCTGATGGCGTTTATGACGCTACTTATGTTGCTACATGGGGTGCTGGTAAATCAGTTGCTACTGCAGATGTTACTGCTACAGCTTATACTGCTGTTGTTGGTGATATCGCTGAAAACCCATTCATGGTAACTCTTCCTGTTGCTGAAATTGGTACATCTACAGGTAGCCCAATGAGAAGTAACTACGTTATTCCTGGTGCTGCTACTAATGGAAAAGACGTTGTATACAAATTTGAACTTACAGAAGATCAAGAAGTAACTTTCGCAATAACTAACGCTACAGAAACACCAAAAATGGCTGTTTATGCTGCAGATTTTAATGGCGAAATGGGACCAAAAGTAACTAATGCTTTAGTTTCTGGTGGTGCTACTATTACTGATGCTCCTTTATATGTTGGTTCTTATTTCGTAGTAATTAGCTGTGAAGCTGATGACGCTGCTATGACTTATGACCTAAACATTGACGGTACTACTATGGATTCTCCAGAGAAAGCTTTCAACCCTTCTCCAGCTGATGGTGAAATGGAAGTTATCAACCCTGTTGTTTTAACTTGGGAATTAGGTCAATTCGTAAACGAATATAAATTAGTATACGGTACAACTTACCCTCCTTCAGAGGTTTTAGTTGACTGGACAACTGATTTAGCTACTTCTTATGACTTAGGAAACTTAGAAGCTTCTATGCAGTATTTCTGGAGAGTTGACGTTAGAAATAATAACGGCGACACTGACGGTGACGACTGGGGTTTTACAACTACATTAACTCCTCCTGCTAACTTAACAGCTACTGTTGTTGATGAAGCTCAAGATGATTATGACGTACAGTTAAACTGGACTGCATCTGCTAAAGCTTTATTAAGCTATAATGTATACCGTGACGGTACTAAAATTGGTACTACTTTAGTAGGAGTAAACGAATATTTAGACGAAGAGCTAGCTTATAACATGAATCCATGTTACGAGTACACTGTTGAAGCTATCTTCGACGAAGGTGTTTCTGAAATGTCAAATACAGCTTCTGCTTGTATTACAGGTGTTGGTACTCTTGATGGTACTGTAACTGAATTATTAGGTGGTGCAATTATCCAAGACGCTCTTGTTACTATTACAAGTCAAACTGGTGGTGCTATTTATACTGGTACATTAACAGATCTTAATGGTGAATATTCTTTAGAAGTTCTTGAAGACTGTTATACTGTTGTTGTTTCTGCTGACGGATATATCACTGAAACACGTGAAGATGTTTGTATTGACTATAATACAACTGTTACTGAAGATTTCGAATTAGACGAATTTCCTTATCCTGTAACTAATGTTCTTGCAACTGAAGTTGCTGACGACCAAGTTCAAGTTAACTGGGGTGCAAATGCTGTTGTTGTTAGCGAATGGTTATCATATGATGCCGACAACCAAGGTTTCGGTGGTATTGGTGCTGAAGCTTCTGATTATAGCTTAATTTGGGCAAATAAATTTGTACCTGAAGATTTAACTGATTATGCTACTGGTTTTGTAACTAAAGTTGCAGTTAGTCAATTAGCTACTGTTGGTGATTATTTAACTGAAGTTAGAATTCTTTCTGGTGACGGAACAACTGTTCTTTACACACAAGATGTTACTGGTACTTTAGTTGAAGGTTGGAACGAAATCGTTCTTACTAGCGCTGTTCCTTTTGACAATACTGAAAACCTTTGGATTGCAATGTATGCTGAACGTCCAGGTGGGACATCTAATGAGCCTACTAGTGCTGTAGTTACAACTATTGCTGATCGTTATGACTTTTTCGCTTATAATGGCGCAGCATGGACTTCTATTAGTGCTGAATATGGCATTACTGACCAAGGTTGGATGCTAAGAGGTTTTGTTAGTACTTCTGCTAATGGCAAAAGCGTTGCTTTAGCTCAAGGTGGAAACACTACATCTGATTATAAAGATTATTCTAAAGTTGCTTCTATTCCTACAGGTTTAGGTATGATTAAAGCTACTTCTGATCATAAATTCCCAGTATATGCTACAAGCAGTACTAAAGAACTTTTAGGTTATAATGTATATCGTCAAGACTGTGCTGGCGTAAACGCTATGGAATTCTTAGGTTACACACTTGATGATCAGTTTACTGATAATAATTGGGGTGATGTAGATTGGGGTACTTGGAAATGGGTTGTTGAAGTTGTTTATACAAACAATGATTCTGAACCTGCTTACTCTAACTGTCTTGATAAAGATATGGTAACTTTAGTTAACGTAGAAGTTGCTTTAACTTCTAACGATATTCCTGAAGGAGTAAATATTCTTTTCACAAACACATCTGAACCAGCTTTAGAATTAACTTATGAAGTTACTACTGATATTACTGGTATGCACACATTTGAGCCTTTCCGTAAAGGTACTTATGATATCATAGTTAGTTTAGCTGGATACCAAACAATTGAAGTTGACGCTGAATTAATTAGCGAAGAAAGAACTTTTGAATGGTTATTAGAAGAGTTATTAGCTCCTGTTTCTGACTTATATGTAACTCCTACAGGTTTCGCAACTTGGGGTGGCGGTGGTGCTGTACCATTCGAGCCTTATATGGAAAACTTTGATAATCAAGATGCATTTGACCTATGGGAAGTTGTTGTTGGTGGATCTTCTTCTGACACATGGCACTGGACTACTGACGATGGTGGTAACACACTAGACGGAACTCCATTTGCTTTCGCTGATTCTGATGCTGCTGGTGGTGGATCTACAATGGACGAATTATTAATTTCTCCTGTAATCAACGCTGATGGTGTTAATGAATTAGTATTAGAATGGGATCAAAACTTCCAACATATTACTGGTAGTATCTGGACTGTAAATGTTTTTGACGGAACTGACTGGGTTGTAGTTTATACTCAAGAAGAAGATGATTCTTCTTGGCCATCTACTGTTCACAAAATGATTGATGTAACTGCTTATGCAAATGCTGATTTCAGAGTAAGTTTCAATTACTTTGCTCCAGGATGGCACTGGCAAGTTGCTCTTGACAATGTTTCTGTACATGATAATAGTGGTAAATATGCTGACGATAAATCATTCCAATTCTACAAAGTATGGCATGACGGTGTATTCTCAACTGATAGAGATACTAATTTCTACCAATATGGTGAAAACGAAGAAGTACTTGTAGCTGGTGAAACTTATTTAGCTGAAGTTGCTGCTTTATATTCTACTGGTCTTTCTGCTAAAGCAGAATATACTTGGACTTACCTTCCTTGTGATAGCTTCCCTGGTTTCAATACTGTGGCTGCTGACAACGTTGATGGTTCTGATGATGTATTAGTTATTTGGTCTGACATGGTTCCTTTAGAACTTATTACTGTTTCTCAAAACCCTGGTGATGCTACTAATGGTTATTACCAAGCATGGGGTATTGGTTATGGTGTTGCTTATGACTTCTCTTCTTACCCAGACGCTTTAGTTAATTCTGTTGATTTCCACCATGCTTCATGGGGAACAACTGGTACTTGGGATTATGATATTCATATCTATAACTGGGATACTAAAACTCTTATCGAAACTGTTGGTCCTATCCAAACTACTGGAAACGACATTTGGGAAATGGGTGTTGAATTAGGTGATATTTCTACAGGTGGTGCTGCAACAGTAGCTATCCTAATGGAGCCTAAAGGTAACGCTGCAGATGATGCTTATCCTGATCTTTCTTCTGATGACGCAACTGATCCTCAAGGTTCAATCTACGGTGATTTAGCTGACGTTAATGCTATTGGTGCAAGTACTATTGGTAACTTCTTAATGAACGTTACTATTTATACTGCAAACGGTGGTGGCAAATCTGCTCCTGTTGTTATGAACGCTATTGAAGGTCCTGCAGCTAAAACAAGAATTGCTACGAATAACACATTCAACGCAAATCCTGTTATTACTCAAACTTCTGTTAAGTCAAACAAAGCTGCTGCTATTTCTTTAGGAGCTAATGTTTACCGTGATGCTGAATTGATCGCTTTCGTTCCTAGTCCTGATACTTTCTATCTTGACCAAGACTTAATGCCTGGTTATTATGACTATTGTGTTGCTACAGTTTATACTGAAGATGATGGTTTACATACTTGGACTTCTTGTATGGACAACTGTATTGAGAATGTATTAGTTCCTGAAGAGTGTGAAGCTCCTATGAACTTAACTGCTGAAGATTTATTAGGTGACGGCTTTACAGCTA
>JQIA01001922.1_pt1 | contig 11138 bp, 11 predicted proteins | sample 811431 | NCBI WGS metagenome assembly JQIA01 (sample SAMN02998118, study PRJNA258478) | marine sediment metagenome | biome: marine; feature: seafloor; material: sediment; isolation source: oil-polluted sediment collected from 3 locations (0.5 km, 0.7 km and 0.9 km)... | place: USA: Gulf of Mexico ... | reverse complement strand
CCAACCTTCGGACGCTACAATAACGAACAAGCAACACAAGCAACAAAACAGTATTTAAAAATTGCAGAGGACAATGGTATGAGTTTAGCACAAATGTCTTTAGCTTTTGTAAACCAACAACCTTTTGTAACCAGTAATATTATTGGAGCCACCAATTTAGAGCAACTTAAAGAAAATATTGATAGTATTAATGTTGACTTGAGTGAAGAGCTTATGGCACAAATAAATGCGGTGCATGATGTTATTCCTAATCCTGCTCCTTAATTACTACAAGCTATAAACAAAAAAAGCCCCTATTCTCACGAATAAGGGCTTTTTCTTATAATTTAATTTTGTTACCATCTTTATCTAAAAAATGGTACTCTAGATACGTGTAAGCATCTCTTGGTAATATTTTCACCCATTTTTTGTGTTCAAAATACCATTTTGAACGCATCGATGGAAAGCCTTTTGTTAAATAGGCTGCTATAAAAGGATGTGTGTTTAAAGTCACCTTCTTATAGTCTTTTTTTAATAGTAATTCCAAATCGTGAGAAATTTTCTGCACGATTCCAATAGGCGCTTCAACTTCATTGCCATTAACAATGCCATCAGGATTTTCCTCTCTGGTTTTAATGTTCATTTCTGGTCTTACGCGTTGTCTAGTTATTTGTATCAACCCAAATTTACTCGGAGGTAAAATTTTGTGTTTGGCTCTATCATCTTTCATTTCATCACGAAGATGATTAAAGAGCTTCCTTCTGTTTTCAGCACTTCCCATATCAATAAAATCTACTACAATTATACCGCCCATATCACGTAAACGTAACTGGCGAGCCATTTCTGTAGCCGAAATTAAATTAACTTCTAGCGCTGTATCCTCTTGGTTTTTTGCCTTGTTAGAGCGATTACCACTATTTACATCAATAACATGAAGTGCTTCTGTATGTTCTATAATAAGATAAGCACCTTTAGCCATAGATACGGTTTTACCAAAGGATGTTTTAATTTGTCTTTCAATTCCGTATTTTTCAAAAATTGGAACTTTAGACTGATACAACTTAACTATTGATTCTTTTTTTGGTGCAATTTCTTGCACGTAATCTTTAATTTGAATGTAGAGCGATTCGTCATCTACCACTATAGAAGTGAATGTGTCGTTAAATATGTCTCTTAAAATAGAAGAGGCTTTATTCATTTCTCCCAACACTTTTGTAGGATGATGTGCTCTGTGTAGCTTTTTGCACATTGCGACCCAACGGTCATACAAATTTTGCAAATCTCTGTCTAGTTCAGCTACTTTTTTGCCTTCTGCAACAGTACGTACTATAACACCAAATCCCTTTGGCACTATACTTTTCATTAAACGTTTAAGTCTGTCTTTTTCTGCTCTATCTTCAATTTTTTGCGAAATTGAAATACGATCAGAAAAAGGAACTAAAACAACATATCTACCTGCAATAGATAGCTCAGAACTAATTCTGGGCCCTTTAGTAGATATAGGTTCTTTAACGATTTGTACTAATGTAGATTGATTTGATTTTAAAGCGTCAGCAATGCTGCCGTTTTTATCAATATCTTTTTCAAATGGGAAATCTTTTAAAGAATAATCTTTAAGTTTACCTGTGCTTACACGTTTTACGAATTTTAAAAGAGTAGGAAGTTTAGGGCCTAAATCATGATAATGCAAAAATGCATCTTTTTCATATCCAACATTTACAAATGCTGCATTTAAACCGGGTACAGATTTTCGGGTTTTGGCTAAAAACACATCACCAACCGAAAAATCACTGCCGTCTTCATCTTTTTGTAATTCAATAAGTTTTCCATCTTTTAATAAGGCAAAATCAACATTGTTAGAACTAGAACGAATAATCAATTCTTTATTCATAAAGTTAATTTTTATCCATTCTGAATTACTTCAGAACAGATGGATTATACATATTGTTTTGATCACAGGGTTTAATCTGTAAAACTCATGTTTATGTTAAGGTAATAACATAATTAATACATGAATTTAATATCAAAGAACGTTTACTTAATAAAACTGAAAAAGTAGTTATAAAACTACTTTTTCAAATTATTTTTTCTTGTGACGATTAGCGCGTCTTCTCTTTTTGCGCTTGTGCGTCGCTACCTTATGTCTTTTACGTTTTTTACCGCTTGGCATAAATACTGCTTTTTAAATTAATACTAGTTTTTTAATGTCTTATTTAACCTCAACGTTAGCTTTTACTCCTTCTACAAAAACTTTCGCTGGTTTAAATGCTGGTATGTTGTGAGCTGGAATTTTGATAGTTGTATTTTTTGAAATATTCCTACCTGTTTTCTCTGCTCTTGTTTTGATAATAAAACTACCAAAACCTCTAAGATATACATTATCGCCACCTTCTAAAGAGGTCTTAACCTCACTCATAAATGTTTCTACTGTTGCTTGCACATCTCCTTTTTCAATTCCTAATTTCTCAGAAATTTTCGCTACTATATCAGCCTTCGTCATTGTTAATTATTTTTTAGGGTTATCTATTAATTCTAAGGGTTGCAAATATATGTATTTTAATTTCAATATTTCAAGCCTAATTCATTAAATTTTAACCCAATAAACGTTTATTTTTGCGGTTCATTCAATTTAAATAATGAGTTTTACAAAAATTTTAACACATTGGTACTCAGGGTGTAAGAGAAGTCTTCCGTGGAGAGAAATACAAAACCCGTATTACATCTGGCTATCTGAAATTATTTTACAACAAACTCAGGTTAAGCAAGGGCTTCCATATTATGAAGCTTTTGTGAACAGATTTCCAACAGTTTTTGACCTCGCAAAAGCTAAAGAAGAACAAATATTAAAATTGTGGCAAGGTTTAGGATATTATTCGAGAGCTCGAAATTTACATCATACAGCAAAATATGTCGTGAGTGAATTACATGGTGAGTTTCCAAAAACTTATAAAGACTTATTAAAGCTCAAAGGCGTTGGTGATTATACAGCGAGTGCCATTGCTTCAATTTGTTACAACGAACCTACTGCTGTTGTAGATGGTAATGTATATAGAGTACTGTCTCGTTATTATGGTATAGCAACACCTATTAATTCTACCCAGGGTATTAAAACCTTTAAAGCGTTAGCACAATCTTTACTCCCCAAAACTAACATTGGAGATTATAACCAAGCTATAATGGAGTTTGGGGCTGTTCAATGCAAACCTAAAAATCCTAATTGCGATGCTTGCCCTTTACAAAACAGCTGTGTCGCATTAGAGCAAAATAAAACTACAGAACTCCCTATAAAGATTAATAAAACTAAGGTTAGTAAAAAGCATTTTAATTTTCTAGTGTTTATCTCAGAAGACAATAAAACAATTCTTAACCAAAGAACCTCTAAAGGCATTTGGCAGAACTTATATCAATTCCCATTAGTTGAAACCTCTAAACCTTTATCTCAAAAGCAGTTTAAAACAAACAATGATATAAAAACACTTTTAAACGGAACCGAATATCAATTCAGTTTATATAATGATAAGGACATTGTGCACAAGTTATCGCATCAACATCTTCATACAAGGTTTTGGATTTTAAATGTTGATGAGCTTCCACAAGAAGGTCTCCTCATTTCAGAAATCAACAATTTACCTGTACCTATATTAATAGGTAACTTTATTGAAGTTTTTAATTTTTAAAGTACTTCTGTTTATTATTTTTATAACTTTTAAATATATCAATTTTAAAACCACTAATTTTGTGGCATAAATACAATTAATTATGGCAGGGACATTAAACAAAGTAATGCTAATTGGGCATTTAGGCGATGTTGTAAAAATGCATTATTTTGAAGGTGGTGGTTGCATCGGGCGATTCCCTTTAGCAACAAACGAAACTTACACCAATAAACAAACCAACGAACGTGTTACAAACGTTGAATGGCATAACATTGTAGTAAGAAATAAAGCTGCAGAGATTTGTGAAAAGTATTTAAGCAAAGGCGACAAAGTATATATTGAAGGTCGTATTAAAACAAGAAAATGGCAGGATGATAAAGGTATGGATCGATACTCTACAGAAATATATTGCTCAGATTTCACCTTTTTAACTACTAAAAATGAAAGCGCTTCTGGAGGAACACCTCCACCAACAGCCGCTCCCGCTAAAGCAAATCAAAATACCGTAAGTGAACCAATGGTGGATGATAATGATGATTTACCATTCTAACCTACTAGTGGGTTTTATTATACCAAACTGTGTCGAAAATAGATGGCTTAAAAACAGAAGAAAATTTAACTAATACATTTACATTTGGATCCCGATCCCTCAAGTTTAATTATCTCTTTATTAGCAATTGATGCTTCAGTTGTTTATGGATTTGTATTACTATTTGTACTTTTACTATGTTCTGCAATGGTTTCGGGAGCAGAAGTCGCATTATTTTCGTTAAATCAAACAGATTTAAAGTCAGACGAAGAGGAAGCGTCTAAGCCTCTCGAAATAATTTCTAAATTATTAGAAAGACCTAAAAAACTTCTTGCCACAATACTAGTGGCCAACAACTTTATAAATATTGCGATTGTTATCTTATTTGCATCAATAAGTGATGTGTTGTTTAAAAGTATAAATTCCGAAATTGATTTTTACTTTTTTGATGTGGATTTGGTGTTTTTTTTAAAAGTTATAGCAGCTACGTTTTTAATCTTATTATTTGGTGAAATTTTACCTAAAGTATATGCTAGTAGAAACAATGTAAAATTTTCTAAATTTATGGCCTACCCTTTAAAGGTCATGGATGTTTTATTCTCTCCCATAAGTTTACCTATGCAAGGCATTACACATACGATTCATAATAGTTTGGGGAAACAAAAATCTAATTTAAGTGTAGATCAGTTATCGCAAGCTTTAGAGCTTACAAGTGAAGAAGACACGACAAAAGAGGAACATAAAATTTTGAAAGGTATTGTGTCTTTTGGCAACACAGACACTAAGCAAGTTATGCGCCCACGCATTGATATTTTTGCATTAGACGAGAGCCTAAAATACACTGCCATAATTCCAAAAATAATTAAACATGGCTATTCTAGGATTCCTGTTTTTAAAGACAATGTAGATACCGTGGTTGGTATTTTATATGTGAAAGATTTACTGCCTTATTTAGACCGTGAACAATTTGATTGGACAAGCTTACTTCGTAAACCCTTTTTTGTGCCAGAAAACAAAAAATTGGATGATTTGATGGTCGAATTTCAAGAAAAAAAAGTACATCTTGCGATTGTAGTTGATGAGTATGGAGGTACTTCTGGAATAGTATCTCTTGAAGATGTTATTGAGGAAATTGTCGGCGATATTAGTGATGAATTTGATGATGATGATTTAGTGTACTCAAAACTGGATGATAATAATTATGTGTTTGAAGGCAAAACAACATTAAAAGATTTTTATAGGATTATAAAGCTCGATGATGAAGCTATTTTTGAAGATGAAAAAGGGGAAGCTGAAACCATAGCTGGCTTTGTTCTTGAGATTTCTGGAGGATTTCCTAAAGTGCATAGTAAAATAAATTTTAATAATTACGTTTTTACAATAGAAGCTTTAGATAAAAAAAGAATAAAACAAGTAAAAGTTACCTTAGCAATCTAATGAAGAATCACCTTATATTACTCCTTTTTATTATAGCACTTTGCTTGTCTTGTGGCAGCGACCCTTTACCAAAACCAAAGGCATTTTTAAGGTTAGATTACCCGCAACAAAAGTATATTGATGTAGAAGCTCAACTACCATTTAATTTTCAAAAAAATGAGTTTGCTATGGATATAAGTTCTGTAAAAGTCTCAGGAGATAAAAAAACTTATGGACTTGATATAAATTATCCGTTGCTAAAAGCCACCATATATATTACTTATAAAAAGGTTGAAAACAACTTAAACACCTATTTAATCGACGCTCAAAATCTCACACAAAAACACACACAAAAGGCCGATGAAATTACTTTTTTACCTTTTGAGAATTCTTTAAACAAAGTCTATGGAATGTTTTATGAAGTTGGCGGTAATGCTGCATCTCAAGCTCAATTTTACGTTACAGATAGTATCAACCATTTTATAATAGGGTCTTTATATTTTTATGCCAAACCTAATTACGATTCTATACTCCCAGCAGCAGATTATTTAAAGAAAGATATTCAGCATATTATGGAGACTATAAAGTGGAAAGAGTAATAGTTAATAGTTCTATACAACACACTTAAACACATAATTTTGAAGACGCCTAAGCGTATCTTTCTTTTCTTCGGTTGGCACTAACAGCGATATATTGTTATTACTCCCACCATAAGAGATCATACGTATTTTTACATCCTGCAATATTTGAAACAGTTTAAAAGTATCTTGATGGTGCACTATAGAATGTCCTACCAGACACACAATACTTTGGTTTTGATCCACCACTATAATGGCAAACTTTTCTAATTCGGTTACTATACTGTTTAAATTTTTGTCATCATCTATAGTTAATGATATGGCGACTTCAGATGTTGTAATCATATCTATTGGGGTTTCAAAAACCTCGAAGATTTCAAACACTTTTTTTAAAAAACCGTGTGCTTGCAACATCCGTCCAGACTTTATTTTTATGGCTGTAATATTATCTTTTGCCGCAATGGCTTTAATACCATTTTGAGAATAATTACTAGTAATTAATGTACCATGTGCATCCGGATTCATTGTGTTTTTTAAACGCACAGGAATATTATCTGCGCGTACGGGAGTAACAGTTTGAGGGTGCAAAATTTTTGCTCCAAAATACGCCAGTTCGGCAGCTTCATCGTAAGACAGCTTTGAAATTGGTCTCGTATCGTCTACAAAACGAGGGTCGTTATTATGCATCCCATCAATATCTGTCCAAATCTGAACCTCATCTGCCTTTATAGCCGCACCAATGATAGTTGCTGTATAGTCACTACCACCTCGTTGCAAATTAGAGACATTACCATGCTCATCTATACAAATAAACCCTTGAGTGATATAAACCGTCGCCTTTGGAACACTATTAAAAACGGTTTCAAAATGTTGTTTGATATAGAAAAAATCTGGCTCCTTAGTTTTATCAATACGCATAAACTGTAAAGCGGGTAGCAATACTGAACTAATGCCTTCTTGTTGTAAATAACAGTTAAAAATAAAGGTAGACAATAGCTCACCTTGGGCTACGATTTCATTTTCTAATAGTGTTGTGTGTTGCCAATAAGTGCTCTGCACTAAAAAATTAAAAATATTATTGACATATGTTTTAGCTTTTTCGATTAAAGCCTTATTTGTAATTAACTGATTAACAGTTTTAAAATAATTTTCATGCAATACATCAATGCGCTCTAAAGCAATATTAGATTCATTATCTGCAATACGGTTAGAAATCTCTACAAGTGCATTTGTTGTACCGGACATTGCCGATAATACAATCACTTTTTCTTCACCATCATTAATAATATTCTTTACATTATTAATATTCTCTATCGACCCTACAGATGTTCCGCCAAATTTTAAAACTCTCATTACTAAACTATTTACAAGACAAAACTAAAGATGTATTCCGTTTTAAAATCATTTTTAAAAAATTTAGTTTAATTTTGTACACCTTGTTAAATAAATAACAAATGAAAACTATTACAAATTGCGTTGAAGATATTTTAATAACTCAACCGTACCTAGAAGAGGCACTATCTCGAGGTATTATTAACTTTAGCGCTCTTGCCGAAGAATTAGTAGAACCTATAAGTGAAATGCTAAAAAAGCCAGTTAAATCGGGTGCAATCATGATGGCCTTACGCCGTTACAATTCTCCTATTGTGCCTGGGCATTCTTTAAAAATGAAGCGCATTATAGACAATTTAGGAGATATTACAGTACGTTCGAATCTAACAGATTTTACAGTTAAAAACTCACATACCCTTATTCAGAATCACTCCAAAATTTTAGAAAGGGTAAAAGGAGAATCTAAATTATTTTACACTTTTACACGTGGTATTCATGAAAGTAATATTATTATTTCTAGCAGTTTAAAACCTTTTATTTTGGAGTGTTTTAAAAATGAAGCTTTTATTGCAATTCAAGATGACTTATCTGCTATAAGCATTAATCTACCTGAAGATAATTCGAAAATTGCAGGTTTATATTATCACTTCTTTAAACGTTTAGCATGGGAAGGCATTGTATTATACGAAGTTGTATCAACTACTAATGAATTTACAATATTAGTTGAAGAAGACTTTGTCGACAAAGCTTTTTCTGCAATAAAAAAAGTAAAAGGCTAATCTATTTTGAATAAAAAAAGCGAGCCATTTTGGCTCGCCTAATAATCAACCTATTAAACAAAACTTACTCAACTATTAACTTATATCTTGGTGTTTTATTAAAAGGACAGAAATATTCATATGTTCCTTTTTTTAATTTTACTGCTTTCGAAGATTCTGTTTTGCCATGCTTCACCATTTGAGAAACATAAGCATCTGCGATATGATTTTTAGCGTCTGAACCATCTTTACCTTCTTTAATTAATACCAGACCAACTTCTGGTGCGGCATTCTTATTTGTGACACTAAATACATAAGTCCCTTCAGAAAGCGTAATTGCTTTTTGGGTAAATTCACCTTTTGTTTGTTCTAAAGACACGGTCTTAACGGCGTCTTTTTTCATCATTTTATCTTGTGCAGTAGCTGTAAATGTAAATGCTACTAAAAATAATCCTACTAATAAAGTTTTCATTGTTTTCATTGTTTTAAATTTTAATTCGTTCGTTTAATTTGTTTTAATTTAATTATGCGTGATAATAACGCTCTCTGTAAATTTTACCATCTTTCCATTGCGTAGCTACTACTTGTTCAGACAACATTGTGCTACCATCTTTTAACTTAAGCTCCATTTCGGCTGTATAAAACGAATTGTTGCCTTGAACTGCGACATCTTTAACTTCGTATCTCACAAATTCTGCTAATTGATTATCTATGAAATCTTGTTCAAAATCAAGATTAAATTGTTTGCCTTTCTTGGGAGCGCCATTTGCTTCTCGCAATTCTACATCATCATGAAGGTAAGTCTCCATAGCCTCCATAAATTTGGCTTCAGCTAATAGTTCGTGAATGTGTTTTAAATTCTTTTTAATTGGGTTTGCCATGATTTATTTTTTTAATTGTTAATATTTTCTGCTTTACATTCACACAATTGTCTTTCATGATAATGCTCGTCATATTCTTGATAGCCCCAACAATTAGGACATAGTAAATTTTTTGTTGTACCCATAATCTTATTGTTTTGATTCCCGCCTTCACTGGAATGACAGTTGTCGAAATCTTGAGATTTTATCAAGAAGCTTGTTTCTTAATTACAATGCAAATATGCGACAGGTGGTAAGGCTAATAAATGGACAAAAGTTCCTAAGGCTTGGACAATTTAATTTTACGCTGAAATAAATTCAGTACTAATAGTCCTTTTTAAATTGAAGTGGTGATTTTTCTATGGCTTTTGTGAAAAATCTCGTGAAATATGCAGAGTCGTTAAATCCCAAATCGTATGCAATCTGTTTCACGGAATGATCTGAATAAATAAGTTGACGCTTAGCTTCTAAAATAATTCTGTTTTTTATATAATCGCTCGGCGTTTGCGCACCAACCTTTTGAAAATGCTTTGTAATAGACTTTGGAGAAACTCCTAATCTATTAGCATAATCGGTTACCGAATGCATTGTTTTAAAATTTAGTTCTACCAACAAACTAAAATCTTTAAAAAGTTTAGTGTCAACATCCTCCTTTATATAATGATGCTCTTTTTTAATACGTACTGATTGAATAATGAATTGTTTTAAATACGATTGTAACATATCATACTGTGCAGTTTCATTTGCATTAAATTCATCAATCAAACTTTCAAGAATAAAGTTTAACTTATTTGTTTCATTATTATTAGGCTTTACAAATGGTGTTTCATAAATATTATTGAAGAGTACACCATTACATGACACTTCTTTATCATGAATTTGAATACAATAAAAATCTCGTACAAAAGTAAGTTTATAGGCTTCTTTAATTTTTTCTGAATCTACCGAAAACACTTGACCCGGTGATAAAAAGAACAGTACACTCTCATTAAAAGTATAACTTTCAAAATCAATATTATAAACCCCTTTACCTTCTTTAACCCAGTAAATACTGTATGCATTTATTTGCTCAGGCTTATTAACAACACAGGCTTTCTCTAAATTAATAGTACTTAAAGAAAAAATGTCCTTATATGTATATGTAGAAATGTCTTGTACAGCCATTTAAGCTTCCATTTCGACTTTAGTCGTAAAATTTTGCAAAACATTAATTGCAATAAAAGCGATTACAGAAGGCAATACCCATCCCAAATTTTGATTTGCAAATGGGATTATATTTTTAATGCCATCAAGATTTTCAGCAGGAATTAAAAATCCTAAAAAGTCTGGAATACTAAATATAAATGTCATTAAAATCACTGCTCTAAACACTTTCTTAGAGGCATACTTTTGCGGAATAATATTCAAGAAAATTAAAGCTATAGTAATCGGGTAAATAAACATTAATACAGGTAGCGCAACATTAATAATATATGTGACATCCATTTGCCCGACCAAAATTCCAATAACACAAGATACAATAGCAGTTATCGTATATACCTTTTTAGACTCTCCAAAAAGTCCTTTTAAAAAGTCGGAAGTACCAACAATAATTCCAACTGCGGTAGTAAAACATGCGAGCCCAATTAATACGCTTAAAAAGGTCGACCCTATATTTCCTAAAGTTTTTAAAGATAACCCTGATAGTAATTCAGTTCTACTTATATCACTCGAAAATTGAGAATTATATAAGGCACCAACAACAATCATCCCTGCATAAATAACAAATAAGCCAGACATTGCGATTAGTCCAGATTTAACAATCATACTTTTTACATCTTCAAAAGAGGTATACCCTTTTAACCTTAAAGAAATAATAACTATCCCACCGGTGAGTAATCCTGCTAAAGCATCATAGGTCTGATAACCTTCTAAGAATCCTCCTATTAAAGGCGCATCAAATGTTGATGGATTCATCCCTTCTGTCGGTGAAAAAATACCAACAATTATAATCGCTAATAGTATGATTCCGATAAGAGGCGTTAAATACT
>JQIA01001921.1_pt1 | contig 11142 bp, 4 predicted proteins | sample 811431 | NCBI WGS metagenome assembly JQIA01 (sample SAMN02998118, study PRJNA258478) | marine sediment metagenome | biome: marine; feature: seafloor; material: sediment; isolation source: oil-polluted sediment collected from 3 locations (0.5 km, 0.7 km and 0.9 km)... | place: USA: Gulf of Mexico ... | reverse complement strand
TGAGTGTTATGGAAGTTGTAGAATTAATTGAAGCAATGGAAGATAAATTTGGTGTAACTGCTGCTGCTGCTGTAGCTGCTGCTGCACCTGTTGCTGCAGCTGAAGCTGCTGAAGAGCAAACTGAATTTGACGTTGTTATGAGTAGTTTTGGTGACAAAAAAGTTGCTGTAATTAAGGCGGTACGTGGCATCACTGGTCTTGGCTTGAAAGAAGCTAAAGATTTAACTGAAAGCGCACCTGTTGCAATTAAAGAAGGCGTTGACAAAGCTGAAGCTGAGTCTGTTAAGACACAGTTAGAAGAAGCTGGCGCACAAGTCGACATTAAATAATAATTTAATAAAGCTTGATACTAAAGGCTAGCGGTTTTACCGCTGGCCTTTAGTCGCTTAAGAAAAATAAGTTTTTTTTGGACAAAACAATGCATGGTTTTTCCAATCTAAACCAAGGAAGAAAGTTTTAAGAATCGGAATCATTGCAGCCAGCTTTAAATAGTTGGAATATATAAATTTATGTAGGTAGGTGGCAGTTGTTATGAGTTATTCATTCACTGAAAAGAAAAGAATTCGTAAAGATTTTAGCAGAAGTGAAGTGGTGGTGGACATACCATTTTTGTTAAAAACCCAAGTAGAATCATACCAAAAGTTTTTGGGTGAGTTGGATGATGAACATTGTGGATTACATGATGCGTTAAATTCAGTTTTCCCAATAGAAAGTTACTCTGGTTATGCTAAACTCGAATATGTTAGCGTTAAGGTTGATAAACCGATATTTAATGTTGTGGAATGTAAATTACGTGGTTTGACTTTTGGCGCTACAGTGCGCGCAAAGGTTCAATTGATTTTATTTGATAAAGAAAGCTCTGCACGCAATAAAAAAGTCAAAGATGTAATTGAACAAGAAGTATACTTGGGCGATTTACCTCTTATGACCCCTAATGGTACATTTGTAATAAATGGCACAGAACGTGTGATTGTGAATCAATTACACAGATCACCTGGTGTTTTCTTTGATCATGATAAGGGAAAAACTCATTCATCAGGAAAGTTATTATATTCAGCAAGAATTATCCCTTATCGTGGCTCATGGTTGGATATTGAGTTTGATCCAAAAGACAATGTATTTGTTAGGATCGATAGAAGAAGAAAGTTACCAGCAACAATATTATTAAGAGCATTGGGTTATGATACAGAAGAAATTCTGGATCTATTCTTTGAAAAAGTATTGATAACTTTAAAAAAATCTGGCGCAAGTATGAAACTTATACCAGAACAAATTAAAGGTGAAATATTTGATTTTGATATCAAAGATGGCAAAAAAATTATTGTGCCAAATGGCAAGAGAATCACAGCAAGACACGAAAAACTTCTTGAGAAATCAAGTTTAAATGTCATTGGATTGGAAGATTCATATTTAAATGATAAAATAATTTCTAACCAAATAGTAAACAAAGAAACAGGTGAAGTTCTAGTAGAAGCAAATGCATCTATAACTGAAGAAATGCTTGAATTGCTTCGTGAAAATGGGATTAAAAGCTTCAATGTATTGTTGGTTAATGATTTGGACAATGGTCCTTACATGTCAACCACCATTAATGTGGACCCAACAAATTCACAATTAGAAGCATTGGTTGAAATTTACAGAATGATGCGCCCTGGTGAACCGCCAACTGAAGAATCATCTAAGGCTTTATTTGAAGGCATGTTCTTTAATAAGGAAAGATATAATCTTTCAAATGTTGGTCGCATGAAGTTTAATAAACGTCTTGGATATGATGGAATCGAAGGTGAAAGCATATTATGCAATGATGATATTATTAATGTAATGCGTGAGCTTGTTAATATAAGAAATGGACTAGGTGTGGTTGATGATATTGATCACTTAGGTAACAGGCGCGTTCGTTCAGTTGGAGAGATGTCAGAAAATGTTTTCCGTGTTGGTCTGGTTCGTGTACAAAGAGCGGTTAGAGAAAGATTAACAGTTGCTGATTCAGAAGGTTTAAAACCACAAGATTTAATTAATGCCAAGCCGATTGCAGCAGCAGTTAAAGAGTTTTTTGGTTCGAATCAATTGTCACAGTTTATGGATCAAAATAATCCATTATCTGAAATTACCCATAAACGACGTATATCAGCATTAGGACCTGGTGGATTAACCAGAGAAAGAGCTGGTTTTGAAGTTCGTGATGTTCACACTACTCACTATGGAAGATTGTGTCCTATTGAAACTCCAGAGGGGCCAAACATTGGTTTAATTAACTCTTTGGCAGTATATGCCAAAACAAATCCTTATGGCTTTTTAGAAACACCATACAGAAAAGTTATTGATGGTATTGTAACAGATGATATTGAATATTTATCTGCTATAGAAGAAGGTGATTTTGCCATCGCACAAGCCAATGCTCAACTAGATGACAATGGCAAATTGTCTGCAGAATTTGTTATCAGTAGACATATGGGTGATGTAACGTTGGTGCCTCCATTAGAAGTTGAATATATGGATGTTTCACCGAAGCAAATTGTATCTGTAGCAGCTGCCTTGATTCCTTTTCTTGAGCACGATGATGCGAATAGAGCATTAATGGGATCAAACATGCAGCGTCAAGCTGTGCCGACATTAAAGGTAGATAAGCCTTTAGTTGGAACAGGCATGGAGAAAATTGTTTCAAGAGATTCAGGTGTAACTGCAATGGCAAGAAGACCTGGGGTAATTGAAATGGCAGATGCTTCAAGAATTGTAATTCGAGTTGATGAAGAATACATTGGTGAAGACGATCCCGGTGTTGATATTTACAACTTAACGAAATACACGCGTTCCAATCAGAACACTTGTATCAATCAAAAAACCATAGTAAATATCGGTGACAGAGTAACAACAGGTGATGTTTTGGCTGATGGTCCATCTACAGATTTAGGTGAACTTTCATTGGGTCAAAATATGTTAATTGCTTTTATGCCTTGGAATGGATATAACTTCGAGGATTCAATTTTAATCTCTGAGAAAGTTGTTAAGGAGGATAGGTTTACAACTATTCATATTGTTGAATTAACCTGTATCGCCAGAGACACTAAGTTTGGTACAGAAGAAATTACTGCTGATATTCCTAATATAAGTGAAAGTGCCTTAACTAAACTTGATGATTCAGGCATTGTATATGTTGGTGCAGAAGTTAAGCCTGGTGATATACTTGTAGGTAAAGTGACACCTAAAGGCGAAACACAATTAACTCCAGAAGAAAAACTACTAAGAGCAATCTTTGGTGAGAAGGCACTTGATGTAAAAGACACATCTTTAAAAGTTGGTTCAAGTACATTTGGTACAGTGATTGATGTTCAGGTCTTTACCCGTGATGGTATAGAAAAAGGCCACAGAGCTGAAAAAATTGAAGAAGAACAATTAGTGCAAGTAAGGAATGATTTAAATGACCAATTTAGGATCATGCGTAGTGTTATCCAACAAAGATTACGTACCATATTAGTTGATCAAGTTGTTGTTAAAGCACCAAACTTAAGAAAAGGTTCTAAGGTCACTGAAGACTATCTAAATGATTTGGATGTTAGCGAATGGTTTGATGTCAAAGTAAAAGATGCAAAGGTTGCAGAACAAATTGATCAAATGGCTGAACAGATTAATCATCAAAGAGAATTATTTGATGCCAGATTTGAAGACAAGAAGAGTAAAATCACTTCAGGTGATGATTTGGCTCCTGGTGTGCTTAAAATGGTTAAGGTTTACTTGGCTGTTAAAAGACGTATTCAGCCGGGTGATAAAATGGCTGGACGTCACGGCAATAAAGGTGTTATTTCAATGGTTGTTCCAGAAGAGGATATGCCTTTTGATAAAAATGGAAGACCTGTAGATATCGTATTGAACCCACTAGGTGTTCCTTCGCGAATGAATATCGGGCAGGTGCTTGAGGTTCATTTGGGTTGGGCTGCGAGAGGATTGGGTGATAAAATTACCAGCATGTTAGAAAGAAATGAATCTGCAAATCAATTGCGAAAGTTTTTATCAAAAATATATAATTTAGATAAAGACAGGGTTAACCTGGATGACTTTACTGATGATGAAGTGTTTGAATTATCAAATAATCTTAAAGCGGGTGTACCTATGGCAACGCCTGTATTTGATGGTGCTGAAGAACAACACATTAAAGCCTTGTTAAAATTAGCGGATCTACCAACCAGTGGACAAGCCGTACTATATGATGGTCGAACAGGTAAAAAGTTTGATAGGCCTGTAACCACTGGTTACATGTATATGCTAAAACTGAATCACTTGGTAGATGACAAAATGCATGCGCGTTCTACAGGTCCTTATTCATTAGTGACGCAACAACCATTGGGTGGTAAAGCCCAATTTGGTGGTCAGCGTTTTGGTGAGATGGAAGTCTGGGCATTAGAAGCCTATGGAGCGGCCTATACATTACAGGAAATGTTGACTGTGAAATCTGATGATGTGATTGGTCGTAACCAATCTTACAAAAACATTGTAGATGGTCGTCATGAAATTGTAGCTGGAATGCCAGAGTCGTTTAACGTATTAGTTAAGGAAGTACGTTCATTGGGCTTAAATATTGAATTAGAAAACGAATAAATTCAGGAGAAGAATGTGAAAGATTTACTTAAACTGTTTAATCCACAAAAAGAAATACAAGATTTTGATGCGATAAAAGCAAGCTTAGCTCAGCCTGAGTTGATTCGTTCATGGTCATTTGGTGAAGTTAAAAAGCCAGAAACCATTAATTATAGAACATTTAAACCTGAAAGAGACGGATTATTTTGTGCTGCAATTTTTGGCCCAGTAAAGGATTATGAGTGTTTATGTGGAAAATATAAACGCATGAAACACCGTGGTGTAGTATGTGAGAAATGCGGCACAGAAGTAACTTTGTCAAAGGTAAGGCGTGACCGTATGGGACACATTGCTTTGGCAAGTCCGGTTGCACATATATGGTTCTTAAAATCACTTCCTTCAAGAATTGGTTTAATGTTAGAAATGACATTGCGAGAAATTGAACGAATTTTATATTTTGAGTCGTTTGTAGTAACAGATCCTGGAATGACGGATTTAGAAAAAGGTTCATTGCTTACTGATGAGCAATATACCAATGCGATTGAATCATGGGGCGATGAATTCAAAGCTAAAATGGGTGCTGAAGCCATTTATGATTTGTTAAAAGCCATAAACTTGAATAAATCATTGGTAATATTTCATGAAGAAATTGAATCTACTCGTTCAGTCACTAAAATTAAAAGACTTTCAAAAAGAATCAAATTATTTGATTCATTTGTAAAATCAGGCAATCGACCTGAGCATATGATCATGACAGTCTTACCAGTTTTACCACCTGAATTAAGACCATTAGTACCATTGGATGGTGGTCGATTTGCTACTTCTGATTTAAATGATTTGTATCGTCGTGTAATCAATAGAAATAATCGTTTGGGTCGTTTACTGGATTTACATGCTCCTGATATTATTGTACGTAACGAAAAGCGTATGTTACAAGAGTCTGTTGATGCCTTGTTGGATAACGGTAGACGTGGTCGCGCTATAACTGGCACGAATAAACGTCCATTGAAATCTTTGGCTGATATGATTAAAGGTAAGCAAGGTCGCTTCCGTCAGAATCTATTAGGTAAGCGTGTTGATTATTCAGGTCGTTCCGTAATTGTTGTTGGGCCAACTTTAAGGTTACATCAGTGTGGTTTACCGAAAAAAATGGCATTAGAATTATTTAAACCATTTATTTTAGGAAAGTTATTGCAGAATGATTTTGTTTCAACTATCAAGGCTGCGAAACGCAGCGTGGAAGATGAAACACCAGAAGTATGGGATATTTTGGCACAAGTGATTCGAGAACATCCAGTGATGTTGAATCGTGCACCAACTCTACATAGATTAGGTATTCAGGCGTTTGAACCGATCTTAATTGAAGGCAAAGCGATTCAATTACACCCACTGGTCTGTACAGCATTTAATGCAGATTTCGATGGTGATCAAATGGCTGTTCACGTTCCACTATCAATTGAAGCGCAACTAGAAGCACGTACGTTGATGATGTCGACTAACAATATATTGTCTCCAGCTAGTGGCGAACCAATTATCGTTCCATCTCAAGATGTGGTACTGGGTTTGTATTACATGACTAGAGAATTGGTTAATCAAGCAGGTGAAGGCATGATATTTGCTGATACCGATGAAGTTCAACGTGCTTATGACAATGAAAAAGTTACTTTGCAAGCTAAGATTAAAGTCAGGTTGAAATTTACTGATATTGATGATGCTGGTAATGAAAATGTCACAACTAAAATTGTTGACACCACTGTAGGGCGTTCACTATTACACGAGATATTACCCAAAGGTTTTGATTTTGAAAATATTAATGTGGTTTTATCTAAAAAGAACATATCTAAATTATTGAACAATTGTTATCACAAAATGGGTGTTAAGGACACTGTTATTTTTGCTGATCAACTAATGTATACCGGATTTCGCTATGCAACCTATTCAGGCATGTCAATTGGTGTTGATGATTTGATTATTCCTGATGAAAAGAAAACCATTCTTGCGGAATCTGAAAAACAAGTACTAGAAATTCAAGGTCAATATTCATCAGGGTTAGTTACGGCTGGCGAGCGTTATAATAAAGTTATTGATATTTGGTCTCGTGCCAATGAAGAAGTAGCAAAGTCAATGATGAATGCTTTAGGAACAGACAAGGTTAAAACTTCCGATGGTAAAATTGTTGATCAGGATTCAATGAATTCGGTCTTTGTGATGGCTGATTCAGGTGCCAGGGGTTCCCCTGCTCAAATGAGACAGTTATCGGGTATGCGCGGATTGATGGCGAAACCAGATGGTTCAATTATTGAATCACCAATTAAGGCCAACTTTAGAGAAGGTTTGGATGTAATGCAATACTTTATCTCGACACATGGAGCGCGAAAAGGATTGGCAGATACAGCCCTAAAAACTGCAAACTCAGGTTACCTAACACGTAGATTAGTTGATGTGGCACAAGATGTTGTCATAACAATTACAGATTGCGGTACCATCAATGGTATGCTTATTCAGGCAATTGTAGCTGGTGGTGAAGTTGTACAAACATTGGGAGACAGGGTATTGGGTCGTGTAATTGCCCAAGATGTTTATGCAAAAGAAGGTGATGACGAACCTATAATTCCTCAAGCTCAAGTCATTGATGAAAGCTGGGTATCTAAGATTGAAGAACTAGGAATTGATTCTTTAACAGTTAGATCACCAATTACTTGTGAGGCCCCAACGGGAATTTGTGCCAGTTGTTATGGAAGAGATTTGTCACGTGGTAAATTTGTAAGTATAGGTGAAGCCGTTGGCGTTGTGGCAGCACAAAGTATTGGCGAGCCTGGAACACAGCTAACTATGAGAACATTTCACATTGGTGGAGTTGCATCAAAACAGGCTGCTAATAATCAAATTCAAATTAAAGCCGATGGTGTTGCCAGGTTACATAATATTAAGACTGTCAAAAATAGAAACAAAAATCTAGTAGCTATTTCTAGATCTGGTGAACTAACAGTTCATGAAGCCAGTGGTAGAGAAAAAGAACGTTATAAGATTCCATATGGCTCTGTTATTAATGTAAATGATGGTGCAAAAGTTAAAGGTGGTGAAATTTTGGTAACTTGGGATCCACATACGCATCCAATTGTAACTGAAGTAGCCGGTGTTGTTAATTTTATTGATTTCCAAGATAATGTGACTGTAGAAGAGCAAGTTGATGAATTAACAGGGCTAACTAGTTTTGTTATAACAGATCCAAAAACACGCGGTTCTAAGGGCAAAGATATGCGACCGACTATACGTTTAGAAAATAAACGTGGAAAAGCAGTGATGATTCCAGGAACTGATATTCCTGCTCAATATTTCTTGCCGCCAGGTGCAACCATCAATATTCAAAATAAAGAAGAAGTAAAGGTTGGTGATTTCTTAGCTAAGATACCTCAGGAGTCTTCTAAAAATAGAGATATTACAGGTGGTCTACCCCGTGTTGCTGATTTATTTGAAGCCAGAAAGCCAAAAGATGCGGCATTACAAGCTGAAGCAGCAGGCATTGTTTCATTCGGTAAAGAAACTAAAACTAAAAATAGATTGGTTATTACTAAGGCAGATGGAGAGAGTGTTGAAAACTTAATTCCTAAGTGGCGTCAGATCATAGTGTTTGAAGGTGAGCATGTTGATAAAGGTGAAGTTGTAGTAGAAGGTGAGCCAAGTCCTCATGATATTTTACGTCTTCTAGGTATTGAGCCACTGGCAAACTATTTGGTAAATGAAATTCAAGATGTTTACCGATTACAAGGTGTAAGAATCGATGATAAGCACATTGAGACCATAATAAGACAGATGCTTAGAAAAGTAGAAGTTGTTTCTCCAGGGGATTCTGATTTACTTAAATCAGAACAAGTGTCACTTAAAGAAGTAACTAAAATTAATAAAGATATTTTACAAAAAGACGGTATACCTGTTGGGTATGAGCTGATGTTATTGGGAATTACTAAAGCCTCATTGGCAACAGAGTCATTTATTTCTGCGGCTTCTTTCCAGGAGACAACAAGGGTATTAACCGAAGCATCGGTAAGGGGTTCTAAAGATTACTTGTTGGGATTGAAAGAAAATGTGATAGTGGGTCGATTGATTCCTGCGGGAACTGGACTAGCGTTTCACCAAGAGCGCAGGAAGTCACGCGAAGCCGAGCTTAAGTCTGATTTATTGGCGATTGAAAAGGATTCACTTTTAGATAGGTCATTGCTTGATGATACTGTCACAATGGATGATTGATTAGATTGATTAATGTGTGACTTCTTCAATGGTAGGCCATTGAAAAAGTAAGATTAGCAACAAGTTGTAATTAAATTGATATTTTATCAAAACATTACTTGACTAAAGGAGGGGGAATCACTAAACTCCCCCTTCTTAATTTTGACAGCCTGGTTTAGCCAGTCTGTCTTTTGTTTTCTATAGGGTAAAGAAAAAGAATATGGCAACGATAAACCAATTAGTAAGAAAGCCAAGAAAAGCAAAAGCTTACAAAACAAATGTACCTGCTTTAGAGGCATGTCCACAGAGACGTGGTGTTTGTGCGCGTGTTTATACAACTACACCGAAAAAACCAAATTCGGCCTTGCGTAAAGTGGCTCGTGTTAGGTTGACTAACGGATTTGAAGTAACCAGTTATATTGGCGGTGAAGGCCATAATTTGCAAGAGCACAGTATTGTATTGATACGTGGTGGTCGTGTAAAAGATTTGCCTGGTGTTCGTTATCACGTAGTTCGTGGTGCTTTAGATACCGCGGGTGTTGGTGATAGAAAGCAAGGTCGTTCAAAATACGGAACTAAGCGTCCTAAAAAATAATTTTAGTATTTTAAAGAGTGCTTAGTTAAAATCTATGGCTCTTTTTGAGAAGTAATAAAGGTTAAAGAAAAATGTCAAGAAAGAAAAGTAATTTTAAAAGAGATGTATTACCAGATCCGAAATTTGGTAGTGAGTTAATTAGTAAGTTCATGAATATGGTTATGGTTGATGGAAAGAAGTCAGTTGCCGAGAAGATTATTTATGGAGCATTGGAAGCAGTTGTTTTAAAAGAAAAAGGCGATGCGATAGAGTTGTGCGAAGCTGCATTACTTAAAGTTAAGCCAATGGTTGAGGTTAAATCACGTAGAGTTGGTGGCGCAACCTATCAGGTTCCTGTTGAGGTTCGCTCTAAAAGACAAATGGCTTTGGCTATGCGTTGGATTATAGATGCAGCTAGAAAACGTGGTGAAGATGGTATGCCAGCTAGATTGGCTGGAGAATTATCAGATGCGTTGCATGATCGCGGAGCGGCCATGAAAAAACGTGAAGATGTGCACAAGATGGCAGAAGCCAATAAGGCGTTTGCTCACTACAGATGGTAGTGTGATAGTAGTTTAAAAGAAGTAGAATAAAAGAAAATAGCGAAAACGTCATGTCGAGAATAACTCCTATCGAAAGATATCGTAATATTGGGATTATGGCTCATATTGATGCAGGCAAAACCACCACAACTGAACGTATATTATTTTATACGGGAGTGTCTCACAAGATCGGCGAGGTACATGATGGGAATGCCACGATGGATTGGATGGAACAGGAGCAGGAAAGAGGTATAACAATTACCTCGGCTGCAACCACTTGTTTTTGGAGTGGTATGGATAAGCAGTTTGTTGACCATCGGGTAAATATTATTGATACTCCAGGTCATGTTGACTTCACTATTGAAGTTGAAAGGTCTCTACGTGTTTTAGATGGGGCTGTCGCAGTGTTTTGTGCAGTTGGTGGTGTTGAGCCACAGTCGGAAACTGTATGGAGGCAAGCGGATAAGTACAAGGTGCCTAGATTGGCATTTATTAATAAAATGGATCGTATTGGAGCAGATTTTGGGCGTGTAGTTCAGAATTTGAGAGACAGGCTAGGTGCTATTGCAGTGCCATTGCAGTTGCCATTAGGGTCTGAAGAAAGCTTTGTTGGATTGGTTGATTTGCTTAGAATGAAAGCAATTTACTGGGACGATGAAAGTATGGGAATGGAGTATGTGGCTAAAGAGATCCCAGCTGATATGTTAGCCAAATGCGAGGCAGCCAGAGAGTTTGTAATTGAATCTGCTGCTGAAGCCAATGAGGAATTGATGGACAAGTACCTGGAAGATGGGCTGTTAACAGATTCTGAAATTCTTCTAGGCTTAAGATTGAGAACGATCAATAACGAAATTGTTTGTTGTCTATGTGGTTCAGCCTTCAAAAACAAAGGTGTACAGGCCGTTTTAGACAAGGTAATTGAGTTAATGCCTTCACCTAAAGATGTGCCTGCAATTAAAGGAATATTAGATGATGGGCATGAATCTGAAGCTGAAAGGCAAGCAGATGATAGCGAGCCTTTTGCCGCTCTTATATTTAAAATAGCAACTGATCCTTTTGTTGGTTCATTGGCTTTTTTAAGGGTTTACTCCGGAACAGTTAAAACTGGGGATATGGTATTTAACCCAACTAAAGGCAAAAAAGAAAGAATTGGACGTTTGTTGCAAATGCATTCAAACTCTAGAGAAGAAATAAAAGAAGTAAGGGCAGGTGATATCGCAGCAGTAG